>Ga0209099_1000017_pt1 | contig 204874 bp, 183 predicted proteins | sample AD_JPNHW2_MetaG_FD_184430 | JGI IMG/M metagenome (GOLD analysis project Ga0209099, IMG submission 184430) | Active sludge microbial communities of municipal wastewater-treating anaerobic digesters from Japan - AD_JPNHW2_MetaG (SPAdes) (version 2) | ecosystem: Engineered > Bioreactor >...
GGTATGCTGAAAAGCGGATCAAGCTATCACTTGGAGGACTGAGTCCGTTAGATTACAGAAGAAGTCTGGGGTTGGCCGTTTGAGGTCCAAAAAAACATCCGCACCCCCGGTGGTATACTTTTTCGCTACCATTCACAGGTTGTTTTTCATATCATTAACAAACCAATAGCTCGGAGCAAGAGTTCGGAAATAATTTAATTTCTTGCGAAAAGAACATCTACCCAATCGTTTTCCACATTTACATGGACAAGGTTTCTTATTGGCAATTTTCTTTTTCATTCCAAGAAGCCTTAATACCTCAATTACCTGTTCTTCCGTGCTCAACCCAAACAGTTCTTTATAATCATCCATAATACCCTGTTTCCCATGAGCTAATTCACCAAAGCATAAGTTTCCACCATTTATCAACTTGTAAGAAACAGCATATAAGTAAGGTACCAGGCAACTCATGGCGAATCCGCACAAATCCGGATTTTCATTAATTTTTATTAGGACACGAAGCGGGGAGCCCAGACATATCGTACCGTCATAATTTATATGATAATAATCTTTCTTAGGAATTTGCCCATTTATTTCTCTGACCGTGGGTATAGCATTAGGAAATTTTTGCGGAATCGATATTTCCAGATTATAGCGATCTTCAATCACTGGTCCGTTTGGGGGGTTTGCTTTAAAAGCAAACTCCCCTTTTAAGATTAGGTCTTGTCCCTGAAATGGTTGAATAAACATTCCCGGGTATACCTTTAAAAACTGAGCCACACCAAATAAGTTTCTACTTGACATTTAACACTGCCTCTTCCAAGGTCTTGGCGGGCCGTTAATAGAATGCGTCTTAGGTGTCACTATAGAAGCTGAGCCGACCCCCTTAGCCAGTTCCAAATTCAGGCGAAGAGAAAATTTTCGTTCAGCCTGTTCAGTTATGAAACCGCTGTCTATTGTTGATAGTATATACTCAAAATCACTTTGGGCCTGTATTAGCCAATTCCAAAAATTTTTCTCCAAATACAGCTCTTTATATTCCGGCATAGACCAGCGGTCAGCAAAATCTTCGCCCGGATCAACTGGGTTAGGAACTCGGGGGGTTTTGGCATTTACCAATCCACCCATTTGGGAGAGAATATTGGTTAATGCAGAATATAAATCTGGCTCGCCATTATAGGCTCTGGCAGCTAATGTAGTAATAATGATTGAAATAGGTTTAACTTTCGGGTTTTCCTTAAACATCTGATCACGATGACGTTTCAGTAACTGTATAGAACGTTGAAGTGGTGTTTTGCGCTTAAAAAGAGGTACCTCGTCAACTTGAGCTCTCTCAGCGAGAAGTACTTGGTGGTTTCGATTCATACTAAACTTAAACCATTGGGCGTACCCTTCGGGGTTACTAATGTACCAATTATCGCATATTTGGCGGTATCCTTGATGTCTATCATCAGTTATTGAAACTGTATGTTGGGAAACAAACTCGGCTAGAAATTCTTCAACACCTGATAGTCGAATTGACTCCAGAATTTGCTTCTGCCTTGTTTCGTCAGCAGGAATACATGGAACTACATCCAGATGAAAACTAAGATCATCTTGGTATTCCAAGCGCCAACAGCGATGTTTTTCTTCTATGGGAGCCTTAATTCCTCTAGCAATACGATAGGCTTCCAGTTCCTGACCGATAACATTTTTTAAATACTCCTGGGTGTTTGAATCCTTTGTAATTCCATTCCTGAGCTTACAGGCTAAATCCAAATCATATGAATCATTACCATTAAGTGGGTATATAGCTGTTCCAAGTCTGAAAGAACCCTGAGAAAAAATGTGTGGATCATTACCTTTAATCGTTGATCCCTCACGTCCTAACCATTCCCCCAAATCTTCATATCTTTTCCGTGCTTTCTCATAGGCAGATTCAGGTAATTCCAGATTCTTTACCATATTTTCAAGAATATAATTCTTTTGTTCATTTGTAATCATCTTTAACCTCCAATTTCTAAAGCTTTAATAAACTTCACAACTTTATTGTTTTGGTCATAAATAACCCAGGGCATGTTAGCTTTTGGCATTCGTGACCGACCCATCTCAACAGCACAAGAAATCGGCATAGCTGGAAAAATCAATAGCGGGGTATCAATGCCATGTTTTTGCTGTATAGCTACCATTAGTTTTCGAATAGTAGAGCGGAAAATTGATAGCTGTGCCGGTGAGCGCATAAAATCATTATGTAGAAATTTTTCATCTACTGTCAGTTCCCAAATAGCAACATCATTACCAATAATCCTGGTGATTCTTTCCTGGCTGATGTGATCGCTTAATGAAATAATGAGTACTGGGGGATTATTGAAAGTTTCGGGCCTTTTTATTAAAAACTCAAATCCATCTGGATACTCCTGCCATTTCCATGTCTTCGGTTCACGAATCTGTTGATAGACATCAACCGAATTTTTATCAGTGAATAATGTGCCTAATCGAATAAGCAAAGGCATAGGCGCCATGGCAAATAGAGAAAAATGTGCAGGATTAGCCTCCTCAATTCGAGGTACTATCAATCTTTCGAATATACGCTGTAAGTGATCTGATTCTGTTTTCCAGAACTCAGGTGTCTTATCCTCATGTGAACACGCCATTGATAAAAGAATAGGACTTTCCTCAGCCGGATAGTGTTCAGGAAACATTGCTTCAATAGCATCAATTTTTTGTATTATTGACTTCTGTTCACCAATGTTTGACCCGTAAAACACTACATGGGATTTTTTATCAGGTGCGATTGAACTCACTGCATAAATTCGTTGCTCATGTTCATGCTTCCATTTACCGAGCAATTCTACAGAGTACTTTGCGCCTGTTTCATCCTGATCTATAGTTTTGTGACAATCGTGGCACATAAGCATAAGATTATCTATTTCATTGAGCTTTTTTTTATTAAATACCAACGGTCCCCACCCACGCGGACCGTCTTCAGCGAAAGAATAAATATGAGCCTTTTCTGCTATATTTACTCTTTCTTGTGTCACCGGAGATTTATAAAGCAATCTGTTACATCCATTAAATTCACAGCGACCAGCTGCACGAGCCCAAAGTTCCCGTTCAGTTTGAGGTTGAATATATCTTGTAATTTCTTTCGCCAATATCGAAAACCTCCTCACTGATCATATTTTAAAACCACATAAAAGGAGCTGCTGTATTTACAGCTCCTTTTATGGCATCATTTCTTATGTTTTGTTTTATCAACTAATACCCACTCTTGTTTTTGGGTTTTGGAAGGCGGTACTCTGTTTCCCTGAACGAAAGTAGCTTCCGTCTTCCCTCCAACAGGCCTATATTGACCTGAAACGGGCACAGTTTTTCCTGTTTTAACTTTCATGTAAATATCCTCCTATTCGTTTATTCAGCACAGTTCAGAATCCAATCTGCGATAAGGTAAATCGAATTGAATTGCGTTCATTCATTTTTTTGCGGGAACAAGAAGGATTTTTGCGAATAATATAGAAGTGAATAGGCGTATACTTTAATGGTGGCGGTTCCTTCCGTCTCCGCTCATAATCAAATTAGTAAATTGGCAAAGCCGTCGGTGCGAACGACGGTTTTTGCTTTTATATTGCTCAAATTAACTCTCCTTCCCCTATTACTCATAGCACGGCCACCAACAAGCTACTGTATTATTCAGCCTGAAATTATTCAAGCTTAATAATTATATAAATGAACTGCTCGGTTATGTCACCGGAACTGCGGTTCCGCCTCTTCGGAATTATCCAGCTGTCATAGTGGTCCATTTTTCGCCAGCATTTTTATGTCAATTTGCGAACCGCTGATTAACTACCGATTGTGACGAATTCTTGTTCTCTCACAATATATAGTATAAAATAGTTTTATGGCATTGGTCAATTAAATTGATTATGAACTTCAAGATGAGCGATATCACTTGTAATGTCTCTCAGCCAATCATGCAACATAAACCTCTATTATCAGAGAATATTTGGTATGCTGGGCAATTACATAGGAGTATTATTTGGAAAATATCAATTGGAGGTGTACATATGATTCTTGATTCTTTTATAACATGGGATTTTTTAGGCCAATATATGGGTGTTGTGATTGTTACAATGATTCTTGTTCAATTCGTAAAAGAATTACCATGGATTAAAAAAATACCTACAAAATACTTAACAGCAATTATAGCCTTTATCACGTTGTTATCTGCTCAAATAGGAGCTCATAAATTTAGTTGGGACGGCGAATTATATTTAATATTTTTAAATTCAATACTTGTTACAATGACTGCTACTGGTGGTTGGGATTTTGCAAACAAAAAAGTACAAGTTGATAATTCAACAAATAATTCGCCTATTCTCCAGCCAGATGTTACGCGTCAGAAAGATATGTGACAGTCAATAACAATGTAATTAAAACTAAAATAGACTCAAAAAAGGAGGATAGAATGATTAATATACAAGAGCAAATTACTATTTTCGAAGCAAAAATCAAAGCCAGATATCCAGATTTAAAAATCGGCTATTCCTATGATAACGAAGTTATAATATATACGAGATCAATACTTTACATAATTTTAGCAGGAAAAATATGCAATTTAATAGAAATAATACATTTAATTTGTTAATATAAAACAACAAAATGATTTATTCGATTATATTTAAAAAGCAGCACACATTTATATTGAGCAGTATAAAAGCTTTATTTTTTGGGAAACTTCCACATTAGACATGAATTCGTGATTATTAGAAAGAGGGTAGCCTCTTGATTCGTTTAGAAGGATTTCATGGTACTCGGCCGGACAGAGTAGGCTCTATTCTCTCTGAAGGATTTAAGCCATCTGTCTGTACAAAAGAAAAACAACATTGGTTAGGTGACGGGGTTTATTTCTTTGAAAAAGAAGCTGATGCCGCTAATTGGGTCCGAACATATAATAGAAGCGTAATCCTCTGTTCCGTTATAAATGTCGAGGAAGACAAATTATTTGACTTGATTGATGATTATTCACATTATGGAATTTTTGAAACTGTAGCAGCCAGGATCATGAAAGAAAAGGGCAAGCATAATTTGTCAATTGACAGGGATAATAAAATTGATGGTTATGTAATAAACTTTATCTGTAACAAAGTATGCCGTTTGGATGTAATTAAAGCAGGTTTCCCATTTCAATCCAGTATTCTAAAAGAATACAAAAATGATTATGGTTTTCCGGTTTCCAGATTACAGAAAATCCAAGTACAATACTGTGTTCGTAATAGCGATTGTATTGCAGATATAAAGGAGAAAGTATCATGAATAAGAAAGATATTGAAACAGCATTGGATAAGTATTTTGCCAATGTTTCCAGAGAGGAATTTATTGCTGATTTAAAAGATGCCGGATTTACAGTATACAAAAATGAAGAAACTTTGGTCAGACATGTTCAAAGCAGCTATACTATATCTTCTGAGGTAATGAAAAACCTGGCCATTGACCTATCCATGCTCAAAGAAACCTCAATGATCAGCGAAAATTTTGAATACCGCTATATGCCAAAGATAATATATCAATTACAGGCTGAATTTCTGATGAGTGGCAATATTGATTTTTTGATGGATAAGGATGCTGCATAAATGGACAAGATACAAGCGAAAATCCAATTACAAAAATATATAATAGAGGCTATTGAATATAAAATAAGCCCTGGAATCGAAGCATTAAACAATGATGAACAATTCAATATGGACATAAATATAAGCCAGAATTTACATAACGATAATGAGAATAGAATTGCCACATTAAAACTGGGATGTCAAATCGGCAATAATAATCTCGATGATAACTTCCCATTTTTTCTAAAGGTTGAATTGGTAGGTATATTCTCATATGATACTGATTTAAGCGAAGACCAATGCACAAGAATGCTAAACGTCAATGGTACTGCAATTCTATTTCCATATTTAAGATCGTTAATCAGTATGATTACTACACTATGTTCTATTCCGCCAGTAATCATACCCACAATAAATATTGGGAAATTAATATCGCAAAATGAAAACCCGAAAGAAGATTAAACTATCAAGGAAGCTTGGGGGAAACTGCTTGTGCCCCGAAGGGGTATCCCCTGTGCTTCCGGCAAAAAAGGAAGCAAAAAGAACGTCCCCCTGCTTCCTACCAATTACTCATCCGGCTCCCTATGTCCAGTCATCTCCTCATCAACCCAATCTTCCTCCACATACACCATTCCGTTCCGACCTTCTACTTTGCGATTAGGGCCAGCCTTATATAATTTACAACTCAAAGGGCCATAACAGAATGTTTCAAAACGGTATTTCCTCCTGCCCCTTGGATTCCAATTATCAACTATTATTTCTACCGGCATCCTGGCTCCCCACATGCAGCTGCTACATTTACTATCATAAGTCTTGGCAGCCAGTCTCCGGTGTCCCCTTCCCCGATAAACCTCCAACTCCGGCGGTACCAATTCCCAGGGTGTCGATAAACTCCCCTGCTCCCCTTCCGCTGCCTTAGCCAAATTCGATACCTTATAGTAATCCACCGGCTCCATGTCCGGATCCGGAACAGGTAGGCATTCACCGGAAATAACATCATTAACTTTGAAGTTAAATTTAGCTTGGGCAGCTTTACCGATGCCAATAGAGCAGTTGGTTTCTTCAGCATCAATGATTCCGGAAATTTTAAGGGCATAACCTATATATGTATGAGAAGCTTCATCAAATGAACGGGTAAGTCTTATTCGTGGTTGGATTGATGTGATTTGTCCAGAGAAAGATAGTTTGTCCATTTAGCGGGTGCGCCTCCTCTGAAAATTGATTTACCTGGTAAATTCTCTCATAAATGCTCCAGTTATTGAAGAAGCAACCATTCCATATGTCTCAATAGTCTGTGGCAGGTTCTTTTTCTTTACTTCTTGTTCTGTTTGCTTCCATGTTTCGTCACTTCTAATCAACTCAAGGTAATCATACCCTTTATTAGTTAAATTGCCTATACTAAATGACAGAAGCATATTCCCTATGTTTTATTCTTTCTGAAATACCTTCTTGGTCAATAGACATATAATGCTCAGTAATTAAGGATCCATTATTTGAGATTACATCATCCTCAACTGTCACAAAATTTCTACCGAATTTTCTAAAAATAATACTAAAATCTAGCATTTTTAGTATTATTAGAAGGATATTCCTCCATTTTGCAGTAATTATATCATAAAGGAGTGGAGCATATGCCGGAGAACAGTATTTTACCTGAAGGAATTAAGAATAAATATTCCAGAGAAATTACTTTTATTAGAAATTGTGCCTTGTCTGGTAAAATAAAAATATCAAACCATTGTAACGAACAAATATCTCAAAGAAATATTCGTTTACAAGATGTATATAATAGTATAAAAAATGGTGTTATACTAGAAGTCCAGACAAATGAACGCGACACCAAAATTCTATTTCAAGATTGTTCAAATCAACCTCCATATTTTTTTGTTTCTGTGGCAGTAAAACCCTCAATGGGTTTATGTGTCACAGCTTATTTACCAGATACCAGCATCTGGGATCTGAAATCAAATACTCAATGGAGGAGGAAGTAATAAGTGTTTAATGTATGTTACGAATGCGACGGCAAATTAATTGCACAAACTGGTACTGTATTTGGATATTGGGGTAATATCAAAATTGAATTTACAGGACTGCCCAGATATCAATGCAACAACTGCAATGAAATTTATTTAGATGAAAAAATCGCAGTATTAACTCAGGAGTTAACGAGAGCCTTTAGCGATTTAAATGAAATCCCCGAAGTACTTGACATAAGTGATTGTTATGAGACATTAGTAAATCACCTTGACGAAGCATACAACATAATCAGACAAAGGAAGGTTCATTTTATAAAAGTTAATCAAAACTATGTCATTAATTGCAAAGACGTTAATTCATTATTTAACAAAGAAAAGTTGTCCATTGCAGCCAGAAATATGGATCAGTTGTCATCAGACGTGAAAAAAGAAATAGACCGGTTAATAAAGCAGGATTGAAATGCATGTAAATCAACATGAAATTAAGTCCTACGCTAATAAAGTTACAAAAAAATACAATCTAAGCTATCCACTTGATATTCACACTTTTGTAAACACTTTGGGATTCGAAGTAAAATATGTTGATACTGGTAATTGCGATGCCTATACAATCATTGCAAATGGCCAAAAATTGATGCTATTAAATCAGCAGATAAAGTCGAAATCAAGGATCAGTTTCACATTAGCACATGAATTGGGACATTATTTTATTCCTGCGCATATGGAGCCGCTATACGCATGCAATATCGATGAATTGGAACCCGATAATAAAGTGGTTAATAAAAAGGAAGAAAGGGAAGCAGATTTATTTGCTTCAGAACTATTGTTGCCTAGTAAATTTATTGAGAAAAATTGCATTCGTTGTTTTCAAGACATTATTAGTGTTGCACAAAAATATAAGATCTCAATCCCTACAGCTGCCATTAGAATGATGGCGTACTCATATGACAATGTTGCATTTGTTTGTTGTAAAAATAGCAGAATTGAATGGTATGCAACGTCTCTCGGATTTAAAGAGAATCTAATTTTAAAAGATCTCACCAGACTTTTAATTCCTGAATTATCGTTAATAAATAATTGTATCGAAAAAAACAGCGCAACATCAAAAGGTAAAATACCAGCCTATGTTTGGTTAGAAAATCCTTTTAGGTATTTGTCTCTTTTCAATTCATTTGAAATGCTTTCAATATTATCTACTATAAATTCACTTTTACAAAAATTAGTATTACCTTTGGATATATTCTCCAATCTAAACTTACCGGCAAAGGGATAAATATCTTGAAATATATATTTGTGTATCCTCTTTAAGTGAGCTATCCCAAAACTACCTTTAACAGCCTGCCCAATTTCTAGTTCATATTGCCTAAGTATTGTCATATCGGCTTCATACTTAGCCAAAGCCTTTGCGTCAGTAATATTTTCTTTATTTATTAACACATCAGTTCCCTGATAACAATATCGCGATTGAGTTGTTTCTGGACGATCATATTTGGAGAAGCCACTCGCCATTTTTATTTACCAAAGCTCGAAGCATGTTTTGCCCTAATCTTTTCTCGAGCATGTTGGCTGCTTATTTTACCTTCAAGATAGTTTTCCCCGATTCTTCTAGCGTACGCACTTGGTTTTAATCCTTCAAATTCCATTGAGGCTTGAACGCTTGAAGCTACTCTTTTATGTGCAACTACTAATCTTTTCGCTTTCATAATTATCACCCCTTATTACTTTATTATACTCAAAATTCAGACAGATAGACAAAGGTAATAATCTTCAGAAATTTGAGCATGTAGAAGCATTTTCGCTAGCTTTTTTAAATCATTAAGCAAACTGCTGTCTTAATATTCACTTTCCTTGGTGTTATTGGCGGTTTAATAAAAGAGTGCTGAGTTATCCGTGGACTTCCTATCCATTTCCTATGGCCGACTATGTTGGAGACGGGGAAGTTGGTTGAGCGAAGCGAGACCCCGCGTCCCCGTCATTCAAAATGTCACTCCAACGACGTAGGGGCTGATATCATCTGCCCGCTATCAATATAAGGATAACGAGCAGGATGATAATTACAGTTCTCTTACAAAATGATTTGTCTGCCAATTGCTTGACCTTTCCGGAGATTTTGTTATGGTAACTCTATTTTACCAAGCGGCTGCCCCCATGTTGTCACCAACCCCGTTCCCCACGACAACAAGACGCTTGAGTTATTCGTTACTTTCCCGGTAGGGAATACCGGCTTCGATTTCCGGCAATATGAACCTGATACCCTGATTGTCGGACTTATTGAGTTTTAGTAAGGAGTGAGCGATATCCGCTGCCGCTTTATAATTGCCCAGCGCCCAATAACACAGACATTGCCCATGAAGAGCCCGCAAATAAGGACGATTGTCAATCGCAGACCAGGGTAGTTTTCCATCAAAAGAATAGCCCAGAAAATAATGGCCCAATTCTGCTCCCACCGTAAAATGTTTCAGCGATTGCTTCACCCAGTATGCGCTCAAACCATCTCCAAATTTGAAATGGCCCATATGAACATGCGCATCAATACAGCGCAGATCTTGCTTAATCACCTGATACAGCAGCTCCCACGCCTCGTCCATACGCCCCATATTTTTCAGTTCTACCGCATCCGTGATAGGATCATCCATTTCATAAGGTTGCGCTCCGGGGATAACCTGTTCCATCTCGAATTCTTGTTTCCGTTTATCAATACAATGTACCGGCAGAAGCTCCAACTCCAGTGCCGGTATATCAATACGTTGACTGATTATTTTCCCGCTGATGTATGGCGTCTTTTTATAAGTCCATTCTTTTTCCGGTTCGACCTCAAATATTTCCCCTTCCACCACCAGCGAGGGATAATTACTCCCCTTCCACACCACCTTATCCATAGTGTCCAAGCGGTAAGCAGTAATATTATTATTCCCAGCACTGATAGCCACCAATTCGATTGCAGTCAATGTTCTGACCTCCCGATTGTTTAAAACATTGGTCTCACATATTTCAGTGTGGCAAAGGCATCTTTCCTTTCTTATAATATGGTCATTATATCCAGCAATTTCTGGTCAGGCAATCCCATCAGCTTTCGGACATTTTTGGTTAGCTGAAACAAGTTGGGATCCAGGCATACCCCTGCGATGATCTCCCTGGTATTAAGTCCCCGGATCTTCGCAAAAGTATCCAGTTCATTAAAGTACGCTACTCTTAAAGCCAGATATATGGCCTCATTTCAGCTTTATTCACACTTCTTTTCACAATCCTTTGATCCTAGATATGAAGCTAGTGAAAGCACTACCAGATTTAAGCTTACAATAACTTGTGTTAACACAACATATTTAAACACAAGTTCATCGCATTCACGGAATTGGAAATTAAATGTTGAAACCGTTATACTATATATCAAACTTGAAATAAATTGATTATCTCCCGAAGGACCTATTTCAAAAAACAAATAGTAGATAAAACCATATAAAATAATTACTTCAAAAAAACTATGAATTGCTAATGAAATTCGTTCACTCCGTGTTATCGATGATGTCTTTTCTCGGTCATCAACTATATCGTTATAGAAAGCATATGTTATTTCTGCACACCGGGAAATCAATCTATAGACGAAAAATAACATAACAAAAATTGGCACTTCTGTACGATAAATAAAAACAATAATACAAAGCAAAATTGTAATAGTAATATTTAACCAATTCGAACACTGAATAAATTTTCTTTTATAGTTTTTTTCTAGATCCGTTTTATACATTTTGGCAAAATAAAAATCCGGGGATAATAAAAAATAGAAAAACCACATATATGTACACTCAGGTCGTTTTTTATTGCTTATAGCTTTGAATGCAATGAAGTGGACTAACCAAGCCAAAATAATATAAAGCAAAATTCCAAGAAACATTTGTACTACCCAACAATTGTATACAATCAAGACATGACTTAAAGTTTGATCAATCCTTTCATTAAACTGATTATAGAGCAAATAACCAGGTATCCCGAGAGTTACTATGATAACTACTATATTTTTTATCTTACGAATAAGGCAGTAGCATACGCCTTTTTCAGCAAGATCATTGTTTCTTTGGCACTGATCCGGCTTAACAAATCCCCACAAATTACATTTCCCCAATGTTTTTCCCCAACTTCCTTATAAAACTTACAACGGCACAAAAAACTGCCCCCTGGCAGTTCTCTTGGTGTAATTATTAAAATACAATTGCTATGAATAGGCTTTTTACAATATTACCATATATTCTCTCTTTTCCATGCATATCCTTTAAAATCTCATAAATTTTTGTTGTAGATCAAAAAAAGCCCTTCTGCAACTATCGACGGGCGAATGTGGCAAATCACTCTTACTAAAAGAAAACGCTCCGATCAAGAATCTTCGGTGATATATTAAGTTCTTTCTTTTGATTTCTTATGCAGCTTTCGGGAAGTATTGTGTATTATGTACATTACGAACTTGGTTGTAAATAAGGTGCGGGATCAGCACTGTCTGCCCGCTTGCCTGTACTCTGTTGAAATTACAGAATCCTGGCGATCACTGATCGCCCCTACAACCTCAAAAGATGATAATCAAGGACCGTCTCCAACTGTCATAAAAGTTGTCAACAACCCCGTCCCCACGCGTCCCCGCGACAACATTAAAGCAAGCGCGGTTCCCGGTTCCGGACAGGCGGTTTCCAAATCTCCGGAACTGTGGTTCCGCCAAACCGGAATGATGGCTCTGTAGTTAAGGAAAGGCCTGGCAACATCGGAGTCTATATGGTCAATCCTGAAATCGACCAATGGCAAGAGTGGATAAGCATCAAAAATTCTCACGTGATGTAAGTGCCGCAGACAGGGGGGCATGTCTTCGAAGATGTGTTCCCTCTGTCTGGAACTTTACAACATACTTATGCTTTTTGCTTTAATATTCCGCTTGAAAAGAAATTGCAAAGTTCTTGCAGGATTATGGCAGATTTTAGTGGAAATAATATAAATTTGATAAAATTATCTTGCGAATTACTGTTTATATTATAAGTTTTGGTTGTTAAAAAACCATAAAGATCGATCAAATATTTGAAAATTAAGTGGAGATAAGGAGGATAAGTACATGGCCAAGAAATTTGTAGTCATCGTTTTGGTTTTAGCAGCAGTTTTTTTCGGAAGCGGTATACCCCAAAATTGGGGAGATAACGGTGCAAAGGCATATATTACATCGGATCAGATCTCTGGTAAACTGACCGAAATCTCTGAGTATGCTACTTTGGAATACTACTATACCAATATAGGTAAGTTTGAACAACAAGGTAATTTTTACGGGAGAAAAATACCTTTAAGTACCAAAAGTTTTATCGTAACCTATGATGGGGTTATGAAAATGGGTATTCGTGGCGAAGATATTAATGTAGATGTAACGGAAAATCAAATTATTGTGCACATGCCTCCAGCGGAGATCCTTTCCCACGAAATCAAAGATGACACCATGGAAGTTTTTGACCAAACCCGAAATGTTTTTAATCCAATTAAAATTGAAGATTACAACGCCTTTTATTCAGATAATAAAAAAGAAATGGAAGATAAAGTTTTGAAAAATGGTTTGTTGAAAGAAGCTGAAGAAAGGGCAAAACAGCAACTTACTCTGTTCATCAGCAACATTGCTGGAAATGAAGGAGACTACGAAATAAAATTTGAGAATTAGTTCTTAAATAAACACCTAACAAACTTCAAGGAAGCGGGGAAGATACTATCTTCCCCTACGACAATGGAGGGCGGCGGCGCCTCACCCCTCACGCCTCACCCCTCACGCCTCACTCCTCACGCCTCACAATAAAGAATCTCGGCAATACCCCTCCGGCAACATCTCGGCAACATTTGGTGCCTGACCCCTTTGGCAACATTATACCTGGGAGAGGATTTTTTCGATTTTAAACTACCGGATTTACAAATAAGGGCAGAAACTATGAAAAAAGTAGGGGCGCACAGTGTGCGCCCGCCAGACCGTATTTATTTTAGAAACATGGGGACGGTTCTGTCAACCATTATTAAATCTATCCCACGCATCCGAGATAAGATCACTTTTTTCCTGTTTCAAAACATTTTTTTGTATCTTCTGGGTTGCTGTTTTGGGTAAACTATCACGATATTCGATATAACGTGGAATTTTGAATTTTGCTAATCTTTCACTGCACCAGGAAATGATCTCTTCAGGGGGCACGGATTCGAGTGTCTCCCCCTCTGTAAGCACAACATAAACTTTGACCTCTTCATCTCTAATAGCATCAGGAACAGCTATGGCTGCTGCCTCCATTACTTTGGGATGGCTCATTATAATATTTTCTATTTCAACTGCTGATATGTTCTCTCCACTGCGACGTATAATATCTTTCTTGCGACCTACAAAATAGAGAAAGCCATCTTCATCCAGGTAACCTAAATCTCCGGTATACACCCAATTGTTTTTATAAGTCTTCTCAGTTTCAACTGGATTACGCCAATAACCCAAGGTGATGCTGGGACCAGTAACAGTAATTTCACCAACTGTATTGTAAGGCAAAAGGTTTCCGCTTTCATCTGCAATCTTTATTTCATGACCCGGAAGGGGTATACCAACTGAACCAATCTTTCTCCTGGTAAATGTATTACAAGCTCCACCTATTTCGGTTAATCCGTATAATTCTATAATTGTTGTGTTCCAGCGCTCTTCGTATGTCTCAATTAAATTTGGGTCCGCCTGGGCTCCCAGTGCAATTCTGGCTTGATGGTGGCTTTCTTCATGACTAACAGGCAGTTTACTTAGTACCGGAAGCAGTGCACCCAGATAATTAAAAACCGTAGCTTTATAGTTATATATATCTTGCCAGAAGGTCGCAGGGTTAAAAGAATCAAGCAAAATCAAACTGCCGCCTACCGCCATTGAACCCATGGCAGAAAGCGTTTGTGCGTTCATATGAAACAATGGAAGTAATGTCAAAAGTGATGATTCACTGGTAAGTTCCAAAGTTTGCGAACCGGCAGTCCCGATATATGAATAGTAACGGTGCGGACACATTACTCCTTTAGGGTTACCTGTTGTACCCGAAGTATAAAGAATTGATGCTAAATCATCATCAGGCCAGCGAGTTGTTTTTAAGGGACCCTTTTGCTTGAGAAACTGACTGAAGGGAAGGATTCCTTCTATCATAACGGGGCTCACGGCACTGATCCATTCGATAGAGGAGGTCCCCTTGGCTGCCGGAACAATAACTTCTTCTAAAACATCTGCATGGGCTATTATGCCCTTGCATTCAGAGTTTTGTAAAACATACGAAGTTTCATCCTTTTTAAAAGCAGTGTTGATTGGAACCATTACTGCACCAATTTTATTCAGAGCAAACCAGGCATATAGAAATTCAGGACTATTTCTAAGGTAAAGAGCAACACGATCACCGCGTTTAATACCTAAGTGCTTTAAATAAAGGCCGACACTATTAACATTATCAAATAATTTCTTAAAAGTAATTTGCTCATTATGAAAATATAGATATGTCTTTTCAGGCTGTAATCTAGACCATTTTTCTAATAACTCGTTAAGCTGTTCCATATTAATTCTCCCCCCCGTCGATTTTCGCGGATCTCAACACATTGTCCGTTCTGCTCATAAGTGTATTCCCTCCTTATAGTACTGGCATCCTTAATAAATGCTATAAGCAAGGTTTATGCCATACACTTAAATGGCGCTGCGAAGGGGATTTGTTTATTTCCGGCAAACAAATTCGTCAATGCTGGCAAATGGTCAAACCGTGTTAAGGGTACAACCGCCATCAATGCCCGACAAAGGAGAGTTGCCTTTCTTGTCATGGTTTTGCCTGGAATGACAGGGGTGACTTCGCCTTAGAAGAAATTTTGCCCTTGCGAGCAAATTAAGGTACGTCCCCAATTGTCATTCGATTGCAACAGGATTATGGTTTTGTTTGAAGAATTTTACATTATATCTTAATTATTTCATCTATGTTAATTTGATTAGGGGGTAAATTAATATGGTTATTGAATTGAAAGGAAAATGGAAAAAAGGATATGCAATAGATAAACATATTATTAGCAGTATATATGTAGGAGAAGATGAATATGGTCACCCAATGTTTGATACAAAGAGAAGTGAGATAGGTGAATTGGTTTACCAATTAAAGTACCAGAAGAAGAAGAATATCATTAATGATATTATGGTGTTAGTTAAGCCTTTGTTGGATGACTGGCAGATTGGAGCGAAGGTTGATATAATTATACCAATACCGCCCTCAGATATTAGCCGGGCGTTTCAGCCAGTATTTATAATCGCTCAAGCAATATCTGATTATCTTAATATTCCAATGAGTACTCAAGTTCTAAAAAAATCGAAACATGAACAACTGAAAAATGCCAGTATTAATGAGAAAAGTGATCTGATCAAAGGATCCATAACCAAAGATAAGAATTTTAAAAAGAAGGTTAACATACTATTAGTAGATGATTTATTCGAATCTGGCGCAACATTAAATGAAGCTGTAGATGTACTGAAAAGCGATATAAATGTAGCTAATGTTTATGTTTTGACGATGACAAAAACAGGGAGAAGATAAATGAAGGTTTTTATCGCAGGTCCGCGCGCAATATCAAAATTAAATTCAGAAGTGCTCAAGCGGATTGATAATATTATCAATAACCGTTTTACCATTTTAATTGGTGATGCAGCCGGTGTAGACAAAGCAGTTCAGAATTATTGTACTGAAATGCAATACAGAGATGTTAAAATATTTGCCTCAAATGGCAAGGCGAGAAATAACATAGGCCAGTGGGATGTCATTTCAATACAAATAGGAAACCAGATCAAAGGCTTTGATTTTTATGCAGCTAAAGACTTAGCAATGGCTAATGAAGCAGACTATGGTTTCATGATATGGAACGGCAAGAGTAAAGGAACATTAAATAATATTATTAACTTAACATTGTTGAATAAAAAAGTACTAGTTTACTTCACTCCCCATAAAAAGTTTTATGTACTAAAATCGATTGATGATGTTAAGGAGTTACTAGGCAAAAATGATGATGTTACAGCAAAACAATTTTTTACAGATCAATTATCAAAAAACAGTAGTATTACATTACCTATTTAGGGGAGACCCTTTCTAATGAATATATCTTCTCGTACGGAGCACAGTGTGCACCCTTTCAACTCCTTTCCTTCATAGTTCAACTATCTTCCCTGACCATATCAGATACCAACATCACTCAGTATGCTATGTGCCGTCATATCTTTGATCTACCTATGGACAAAATGTAAACGCAGCACCCATAAGTTTAAATGAATTTGCAAAATATATAAATGAAGATGACCCAGCCGAGATCAAAAAACAACTACAGCCGCTCATAGACAGAAGAATCGTCCTCTGCCTCGAAGTAAAGCCCGACAATATCGAATACTATAAAATGAATCCAGATATCACCCAATGGGACGATAAGAATCTGCGAAATATTTATGGCACAGAAGTGTGGAGAAAGCTTATAGCTAACCAGCGCATACAGAAAGAAGAATACGACAGACTGGTGGGCATTTCCTCAGAAGAATAAGAGTGACGTTGCGCTCAGACTAGGGGAAACATGGGGACTGGTATGACGTTTTAATGCGAAGCTTTAACCGCTAGGGAAAACGGTGGCCCTGTCCCCCGTGTTTGCCATTAAAGTAAAGACCCGGGGAAATCCCTTCGGGCAAACATGGGGACTGGTATGACGTTTTAAAGCGAAGCTTTAACCGCTAGGGAAAACGGCGATCCTGTCCCCTGTGTTTGCCATTAAAGTAAAAAGACCGGGGGAAATTCCTTCGTAGAAGGGGTTCCCCTGTCTGAGTATATTCATGGTTGGTTCTGTTTCCGGAATTCTGGCTCTCATTTCCCGGAAAGGTGGTTCCCTTACTCCGGAACTATGGCTCCACTGCACCGGAATACTCACAAACAGACCAACGGTTAGTTTTTTATCAGGGTGGCCTAATATTTTACCGGTATGTGGCCTATTATTAGAGTAGCATTAACAATTGATCCCTCCACCCAGGATCATAACGTCATAGTGTACACTCATAATAATCACCCTCTATTGAACGAACAACTTTCAGCAGCTGCTCTCCTCAATGCCTCGATCACTCTGCCCTGCTCCTCTTCTGTCAAATAGGGATGAATGGGCAGGGATAAGACCCGGTCGCAGAAGAGTTAATTCAAAGCTAATTAGCTTAATAATTGACAATATCTTTTCCGGAGATTAAGTATTCTGGAACCCTTACATCCTTAGCTAAAGGATGGTTAGAAAAGAATAACCTTATAGCTCTAACAGCAGAGTATGTTTCATTCATTAGATCAACTTGCTTCTGATAAATACAAACATCAAATTTATTAGAGATTAATTCATGCGCAGGTTTTTGGCGTATACTTCGGATCTTTCGTAACGGCTTAATAATTATCTCTGGAATGTTTTCTGGTGTATGAATATTCTTTAACAACCACTCTTCTAACATGGTTAGACTTCCTTTGTCCTTTCCAGATTCATCTTTGCGTTCAATGCTTGAAATATATAAAGCTGAACTTTGAAATGTCTTGTACGACAAATTGTGTACAATCATTTTTTCTAATACCAATACAAAGTCGTAGTAGTTTTTCAATGTTGGTAATAGAATATTTCTATATCCATCAGGCATTTCAGAATAATCAGTGCCGTATGTCTTATTGAATAACTTAGGAATTCCCATACTTTTGCATTGTTCATTGATGACAATCATTTCGTCAATTAAAGCATGAAAAATCCACGCTTTTGTTACCCACTCACCCAAAATTAGATTTTTAATAAAACCATCATTAATTTCACAATTTTTTTGGTTGGAAAGTTCGAACCCTTTCCAAAGCATCTGCTTTTGAGAAGTAAGTTTAGCTAGATCACGTACAAAAACACCTATTGCACGCTCAAAATGTTCCCCATTAATATAAGCCATCCCATAATCTTTAATATATTCATAATCAATGTCTTTATCATTGATATATTCATTTCTCGGATAAATATTGCCGCGGTATCCGCTGTCCATAATAATAAATAAAGGATTATTTGCATATCTTTCTAATATTTCTATGTTGAAATAGATAATCTTAAATTGCTTCTCTCCGTTTTGCATCATTGCAGTATATGGCTTGCTAATATCTGCAGGAATAGATTTAAGCACTTCCTGGGTGGGATATAATACAGAATAGTATTCTCGACTTGAAATGTTTTCTTTTTGTAATTCGATAGGAATATTAGTATCAAATCCTCTAATGTGAGGATTTGGAACATCTTTATCAGAGAGCACCACAATTAAGCCATCATCAATCAATTCACATAATTTTTTGTAATCATAATGCTCCATTTGATAAATCGGTAATCCATTGAAATCATGTGAATTTAAATAGTATTCAATTATTTCAGTTAGTACGGACTCATTTTCTATCATTTCTTGTACCCCATTAATGCATGCATTTTATTCACCCAAAGCCCTGTGTCAAATTCGGCAGCACAATAAGCTTGCACAAGTGACAAACCAACACAGCAGCACAAATCTAAAACTCGTTAAGTTGCGTAAATCTTATTTTCCCTTCATAAGGCATTGATTCAGCCATAAAGACAGTATATTTCAGCACAATATTGTGTGAATCAACATAATCCAATATGTCGTTATTAAATATGTACTGAATTTGATAACCGCAATTAGGACCAACAATCTCAATTTCCTGTCCTGGAAAAATCCCTCTATTATGTTCAAGGATGAGCTCTCTGTATTTCTGACCATCTATTATTTGATCGTTTCCTCTTTCGAAATTCTTAATGCTTTCAGTTCTAATATTATTTGGCCATAAAAAATGCAACTGAAACTGCTTAAGCATAGGAGTTCCATTAAATTTGGCTTTAACCACAAGTTCATATTTGTGCTCATTACCATTGCTCAAATTCTTTATTTTGATATACTGTATATTGATTTCAAGGTACTCTCTGTTATCCATATCAATTCGTGCAATTTCCTTATCCATAACTACTTCTGCAATCTGTCTTGCAACCTCAGGTATTCCCTCTTGTGTATTGATTGACATTTTTCCTGCGATTAATGGTGAGAATTTGCTGACCTGTTCTGGAGTTATATTATGGATTACTGGTAATATAACCTTTTTCCCGCCGTTCATCGTCTCTCTCACAAATAGGCCATCTAATTCTAATTGAGGCCATTCCTTGGTAAAGAAGTCCTGGCTTAGTATTATTACCCCATATCGTGAAGAAACCAAGCCTTCATCAATTTTTTGCCTCAAACTGTCTCCCAACTTTAGCGTCCATCTGTCATACCACACTCTTAGGCCGTGGACATCCGCTAACTCTTTTACTAAAGGTTCAACTACTGTTATCTTATCCTCACTAGCGTGGCTAATAAAAACATCCCACCCTTTGTGTTCATCTGGGTTACCAGTTTTCTTAACCGGATTTCCTTCTATTTTCAAATACTCAATCCCCTCAGTAGTTATGAATACTTTGCCGCTAGCTATATCTAAGCTACCAACATAATTCTTTTCTTCAAGAATTGAAATTATATATATTAGTTGATCTAAATTGATTTGGTATAGATCACGGAAGCCTTCAATCTCAAAGTGATCCGATCTATACCCAGATGGATTGGTTTTTCTAATGTTATGTAACGTTTTTAAAATCAGTAGTTGTATATAGTCTTCTTTAGGTTCTGGTTCTTTCTCTTTTAAAGTTTGGCTTGTAATTCTCTTGATATATCTCCCATCTGCTTCATAACCACAGGATTCAATCCTAGCCTTTGCTCTTGCTATTGAGAGATTTCTCACATAGTCCCTAGCTTCTGGACTATTATAATCCTTAAAAAGAATAATTTTTGCCGGTCCAGATAATTCAACGGTGTCAGTAAACAGATAGTTTTCTTCTTCTTTATTTAGCACGCCGACAGTATGACCTATTACATCACCTGCCACATTCTCCTTATATTGAACTAAGTTGTAATTCCGGAAAGTAAAATATTCATCCATCACAATCACCTATATATCCTTTTTAAACCATCAAACCTCTAATTAACATACAAATTCCCTGAAAGACTACTAATTCCTGCTAAATCTTTATTTAATTGTTATATAATGGTGAATAAGAGACTTAAAAAATCCTTGGAGGTTCTTTGTTTGAATAAAAATGAGCAAAATTCCCAAAATGCCAAAGACGAATTCTATTTTCAGTGGCATTTTCTTGAACAATGTAATTTGCGTTGTGTTCATTGTTATCAGGAGCAGTATGGCAGCCATGAACTACCAAGAGAAAAAATATTCGTAATTGCAAAAATAATGGAAAATACGTTAAGAAAATGGAATAAAATTGGAAGGGTTTCTTTGACGGGTGGAGAACCTTTTATGCAGAAGGATCTTTTGGTGGATCTGGTCGATTACTTTAATCGTTCAGACCAATTTGCACGAATTGGGATTTTAACCAATGGAACATTAATTGATGATACCATAGCTTTGAGGCTTAAGTCTTTTAATAAACTACATGAAATACAGGTTTCTATTGATGGATCTACCGCTGATATTCATGACCGGATTAGAGGACAAGGGAACTTTTTAAAGGCTATAGAAGGCATAAAAATTTTAAAGAAGCACAAACTTTTTGTTTCAATAATGTTTACTCTACATAAGTTAAACCAGAATGACGTATTGGATGTTATTGATTTAGCAGAAAAACTTAATGTTGATGCAATTACAATCGAACGGGTTACTCCTATAAGCACTGATGATTTAACGAACTTATATATTCAGCCAGCAGAGTTACATAGAATATACAATGACATATATATGAGAAAGCAGGAGATTGAGCAACGATCAGGCTTAAAGATAAGGGTGTCACGTCCCCTCTGGACACTAATTGATGAAAAAATCGGGGGGTTTTGTCCAGTCGGTTTTACGAGTTTATGTATATTACACGATGGAAGTGTATTACCATGCAGGCGATTGGAAATACCGTTAGGAAATATCCTAACTGATGGACTCTATAAAATATGGTATACATCGGATGTGCTGTGGAAGATACGGAACAAAAAGTTGCTCACCGGAAAATGTAATGGCTGTACCTATTTGCAGAATTGTGGTGGCTGTAGGTCAGTCGCATATCATGTAAATGGGGATTATATGGGAGAAGATCCCCAATGTTGGAGGAAATAATAATTAATAATGAATCGGGGTTACCTGATGGATAAGATTTATTCACTTAGTACCAGTTATAGTCTGTTCAAAGGCGAGTTTAACGAGAATAAATACTTCCTTTTTAATATTGAAGACGGAACCATATATCGTTTAAATGAAGTAAGCTACGATATTTTATCGCTATTTGATGGCATTAGGAATGTAGAAAAGATTATAGAGTTGTTTATCGCTTTATATCAAGGTGAACAGGATAAGATGATGGCAGACCTTAAAAAGTTAATAGATATATGGCTTGACAAAAAAATATTAGTTTCAGGGGGTGAATAGAATGGATAATAAGAAGGAATATGAAACACCGTTATTTGAGGAAGAACAAGAAATGAACTTCTCTGAGGAAATCTGGAAAGAATTCGGCGATGGAAAATGGTGCTTTGGGTGTACGAACTGTAATTGTAATTAAATCGGCCAAATAAAGAAGGGAGTTCGATTTAAGTCGAGCTCCTAAATTTTATCTTGACAGAAAAGTAGGGGGGGTTCTATGGATAAAACTGATGAAAATAGTAAAGAAAGCCGGTCAAATAACCTAGTTGGTTCTTTAAATCTATATGAGATATTGCTTATATTGATTTTAGCAATTGCAGTTTTCTGGGGAGGATACTTTCTCTGGTTTTGTTCGGGTTTCATGAATGATTCGTCAAATGAAAATGCACCAATTTTTTGTGTTGAAAATCGAATTTCCCCCACCATGCAAACTTCAGGACATAATCATATATATTTAACTAATTCTCAATTCCAAGAGGTAAAACAATTATTAGAGGAAATCAATGCCTACAAAAGCAATGAAGTGTTATCAATTTCTACATTAAATGGGTTTTATTCATCTCTTTTTACTGCTATTGCTGTTGTGTTAGCAATAATTGCATTAATTAGCTGGAGAAGTATTCAAAATCAAATAAAAAAATACGAAGATAAGATCAAACAAATTGAGGATGTTATTGAAGATTATAACAAGGTAAAAAACGATGTGGAGTTTTTGCTAAAGAAAAAAAATTATGTGAAAAGAATTCAAGAAATTGTTGAATCAGATGAGAATTCAAAGGTGTCATGTCAACTTAAACTTACTGAGGAAGATAAAAAAACTCTAAAGGAAATTAAAGAATTTATTATGAATGACCATGAAGAAAATGCATGGTTGGAAATTTTTGTTGCACATGATTTGGTATTTAATGATGAAGATAGCATTGATTTAGCTGACATAGAAGCTGCGGAAAAAATTTTTATATATAACGAAAGTAGAAACTTATTCAAACCTAATTCAGTAATCGAGCCATATTTATATCATTTTATGGGTAAGCTTTATCACGTTAAATATGATAAATACTTAGAAAATTGTAATTTGAATAATCTTACCGAAATAGATAATGCCATAAGCTTTCTTAAAGGATCCGAATTTTATTATAATAAATCATTGGATCATAGAATTGAGAAAGAAAAATTACAGACTCGAGCTAATTTAGCTGTAGTTTTGATTGATTTAGCCAAGTGTGAGAAGAAACGACTAATTATTGAAAATAATGGTGCTGATTCTAGCAACTTAAAAAAATTAGGTGATTATCTTGAAAAGGCTTATAACAATCTGATTGAGGTAAAAAGGCAGAAGCCAGATTTTAATACTTATTGGGATTTGGCAAGAGTAGCATATTATTCAAATAATGCTGCTAATTTAAGTGAACTGCTGGGCAAGACTGCTGAAGCAATTACCGTCGACAAGGAAATGCAAATGTTTATTAATAGTATGAGAGCCGAATTGAAAGAATTTAACGGAACTGGTTTTCCAGGTGATGAAACGATTATAGATAGTCTTGAGAAAAAATTAAAGAATAAGTTCTTTAAATAGGAGGACATTTTATGTTCTTTGACGCTCATGTACATATTGGCAAGAAGAGTTTTATTGGCAAAATTAAAGATGAGAACAAAGACCTTCCTGCCTATCGTTCAATTACCGATAACCCATGGGAAAAGTATGCCAAACTGGCAGTGAAAAACCAGATCTATAAAGCACTAATTTTCCCCATTACACTTGAAGAAGTTGACTTTAAGAAAGCCAATGAGTATATCAGCCAAGCATATGAGTTCAATCAGGAACTGTTTATACCCTTCTATGTAATTAATGAACGACTATCGCCTAATGAACTCGAGCAAAAAAGACTTTTCGGAATCAAAGAGCACTTTTACATAACCCGCGGTAAAGACATTAACGCCTATTTTCCTATTTATGATTTCCTTCAGCAAACTGATAAATTCCTATTCATCCATTCTCACATGAATGAACGTGCTGAGCGAATTCATCAAATAAAACGGGAATTCCCTAATCTAAAAATTATTCTGGCTCATTCAGGGAGAAAGTGGCCATTTACAGGTGACGATGTGCTCGATTTCATTATTCCTGAATTACGAATATACGAAAATGTCTATTTTGAAACTTCTACGATACTCGATCCTCAAGTAATCGGTAAAATGATAACTGAAATAGGAAGTCACAGGGTTTTGTTTGGTTCAGATTATCCTTTTGAACATCCGAGTGGAGATGTTTATAAGGAAGAACTTCAAGCTATTGATAGATTGAAAATACCAGACGAATACAAAGAAAATATTATACGTAACAACTTTAAAAATTTATTTCTTAAGGATGTATGGATAAGAAGAATATCCAAAGATGATCGTACCATTCTTATGGGATTAATAAATGAATTAGACCCAATAGAAAGAAAGTTCCTTGCCATAGATCAAAAACTTGATGTGATTAAATCTAATATCCGAGATGAACGTCATATTTATGTTCTCGAAAATTTAAAACAAATAATTGGGTTTGCCCGTGAAAGTGGCAGGAGCAACAATGGTGCAATAATAGAAGAACTACTAATTAAAAAAGAATTCAGAAATAAAGGCTATGCAGAATTATTGATAAGTGCTATTTCAAAGAAATTTAACCACGTTGAATCCAAAACACTTTCTGATAATACATCCATGAACAATCTAAATATTAAAATGGGATTTAATATAGCAAAGCAATCTGACAGTGGAAAAATACTCTATTGGAGAAAAACAAATGAATAAGCAACCTGAAGAGGCTGTTATACAAGGAAGGGTATCAAAGGTTAGGAACCTTGGCGGAATAATATTTATCGAAATATTATCTGCAAATATGGAGTTATCTTTAGTCTGTGAAAAAGATTCAATTGAGTCAGAAGAATTCTTAAAAATAAATCAAATAAGAAATAACGACTATTGCGATTTCATCGTTACATCTCTGGATAATGGAGAGAGGCGGATCCTTAAAGTATTAAACCATATAAAGAAACAAAATGACTCTCTTTGGACTAACGAGCAAATTGATATTTTACGAGCTTATGCTTATTTATTACACCTTTTGAGGCAGTATACATTTGACAACGGATTTACAGAAGTGCGTTTACCATCTATTCATTATGGTCAACAGAAAAAAGATGTCTTTGCATTGGATTTTTTTGATCAGCCTGCTAGGCTCACCTCAAGCAATTCACTCTTCCTAAATATTTATACTGCCCAGTTGTGCAAGACTTTCAGTCTACAGAAATGTTTCAGGGCAGAACCATCTAATACAAACCGCCACCTGGCTGAGTTTGATCTTTTTGAGATCGCCATGATCAATTATGATTTAAGTAACTGCATATCTGAGCTGGAAAATATAATAAAATTCATAGTATCAGAGTTTTCCACAAGTGATTTTCGAAGCCTTGTTCAAATAGACACAGATTTAATATTACAGTCAAAGTTTCCGATAATTGAGTATCATCAATTAGATGAAAAATATAATCTTGTCAATAAAGGTCTTGGTAAATACGATAGGGAAATTGCATCTTTACTCCCCACGTTTGTTATTAATTTCCCGCAAGGTATAGCCTCATGGATGGCCAAACCTTTAAATGATAAATATGCTTTGTCATTTAATTTGTTAGTGCCTATCGTAGGTGAGCTAGCCGAAGGAAATGAAAAACAAACGAATCGCGAGCTACTTTTAAAGAAATTTGAACTTGCCAATGTTGAAGCCCAGCTCGGCTGGTATACAAACATGATGCCCTATTCAGATTATACTCTGTCTGGCTTTGGTTTAGGTGTGGAACGGCTGCTAATGTGGATAATGGGGTTAAAAAACATTCGGCAAATAAATCCTGTATATAGAGATACGCAATTCTCTGAAATTTAGCTTTTCAGAAATGAGGATAAACCATGAACGAATTAAAGTATGTATTAAAAACAGCAGCTTCTCTAAAAAACATGATAATTGAAATGAATGCAAAAAACATTGAACTGAAAAGAATCACTAAGACATCTTCTCTGCTTCTTATGAGTGGCATTTCAAAGAATTCTATTCCACAACAAGTTGTTTCCCGATGCTTAAATGAACAAAAAGACGATGGCGGATGGGTGAGCATTGTTGATACCATGTGGAATGTGTTTTTTTTAAAGAAGCTTGATGAGGTAGTGTATTCTCAAAACATTCAAATGGGTTTGGATTACCTAATATCGCAGCAAAATACAGATGGTTTATGGGGCAGATCTCAAAGAGATATCAGCAGAATACCCGTATCTGGCATTCTTTTATACCTGCTGCCGGAACTTGCTAACCAGGAAAGCTTATATTTACTTGAACAACTTTGGAAATCTGAGAAAAATTCGTTAACCTATAAAGCCGCTTATACATTAATGGCCTTTAACCGAAACAACTATATGCCAAGGGAAAAAGACTTAATATTTGATACAATCCAGTGGCTAATTGAAAATCAAAAAGATGACGGAGGATATTCTCCCTGGAAACTTCATCCAGTTGATTCTGATGTTTATTGTACTAGTCTGGCGAGTATGGGACTTCTACAGTATCAAGAAATGGTCGATCCACAAATTTTTCAAAGAATCTTTGCATGGCTAATCAGGAATCAATTGAGTAGTGGCATTTGGAAATTCCATGAGATCGAAGATGGTGCCTCCTGGGGGTTATTAGCATTGGTAGAGATTCTAAAAAGCGGAGTATTGAAAATTGGCTAATATTTTATTGTTTTATCCTGAACCAGAACTCATAAAAAATTGGAGATTTGGGTTTTCTTTAAACTTGTTGTATTTGTCTTCAATTCTTAAACAAGCAGGACATCAAATTTTTTTCAAAGACTATTCGGTTGAACCAGTAGATCTTGAAGCTTTGAGCCAGCTGTTGAAGGATACTGATATTGCCATAATAGAGTTTGATAGTTTCCCGTTAAAAAGAAGCCTTAATATTCATAATGGTGAATTTTTATTAAATTTTATAAAGAAAAATTACAGCAAAATAAAAACAATCGCAGTTGGAAATGACTGCATTTTATATCCCCGCTTTATATCAAATATTGACTATGTATTTCAAACGGAAGCAGAGGCATCTATTGGTTATGTAGTCGAATGCTTATTAATAGGACAAGGAGTTATTGAAGAAAATTTAATGGCATTGGGCCATTTAGATGATCTCCCCTTCCCTGACCGGGGAATAATATCAATCTTTGCTGAAAATGGAGGCAGCATTAACAAGAAACCTAACCTGGCTAAATCTACTTTAATACAAACGAGCAGAGGGTGTAAGAATACATGTAGTTTTTGTCAGAGAAAAGGCTGGGGAAATATCTATCGTGAGCATTCAATTGATTATGTTGTTAGAGAGTTCAAGCAAATCTCAGAAAACGAATATATAAATGTTTGGATCTGCGATGATAATTTTACTTTCAACCTTAACAGAGCTAAGAAAATTTTGGAGCGTCTAATAGCAGATAGAGTGACGGATGATATGCACATAGCGTTAAGCAGCTGGACGAATATTGATTTTGAATTCCTTGAACTTGCAAAGCAAGCCAACATATCAGTAATAAGCATGGGGATTGAATCAACCAATCAAGAAATACTGGATTTCTATAGGAAGAAAATTGACCTTGAGAAAACACAAAAGCTTATAAGCTATGCTGATGAATTAGGAATATATACAGTAGGGAATTTTATTATTGGAGCACCTATGGAAACTGAAGAAACCATTAATAAGACATTTGATTATATAATGAGCGTGCCCTTCGACCAAGTAAATATAAAAATCCTCGACTATATGTTGGGAGCCGACTTATATAATAATATTCCTGATTATTTAAAAAATGATGAGCGGCATATTTTTGCCTGCAAAGAAAATGGATTAAATGATTTTTCTTTGGACTATTTAAAAAAGCGAATTAATATTTTTATGGAACATTTCAATATTCAAAGAAGAAATCATTTTATCAAAAAGGCGAATCAATTTGGATTACCTTATAAAGTGTACAATGCGGATTAATAAAGCGCCTGGCTTGATTCCATTCCCCTGACACCGTCTCACCAAACAGCAGAACCGTCCCCTTGTTTGCTGGCATATGTCCCCGCGACAACTTTTACAGCTCCTCCCTATACCACCCAATGGCCTCTTTGATCCCGCGCTCGAAGCTCCAGTCGGGATCATAGCCCAGCATATCTCTGGCCTTACTTATATCCGCATTGCTATGCTTAATATCCCCGGCTCGATCTGGTCCAAATACCGGCTCGATGTCTTTGCCCAGAGCTTTGCACAGTTCATAATAGATGTCGATCAAGTATTCCCTGCCCCCGTAGGCTACATTAAACGCTTGCCCGGCTGCTTCGCTGGGTGCCTGGCAGGCTTTGAGATTGGCTTCGATGACATTTTCGATATAGGTAAAATCCCGGCTCTGTTTCCCATCGCCATTGATGGTGGGCCGCTGGTCATGCATGAGCTGCTTGATGAATTTAGGGATCACCGCTGCGTAGGCTCCGTCCGGATCCTGGCGGCGGCCGAACACATTAAAATACCTTAAGCCGTAAGTATCCAGCCCGTATAATTCTTTATATAATCTGCCGTACTCTTCATCCACTCTTTTGGTCAACGCATAGGGGGACAGCAGTTTCCCTTCCTGGCCCTCCTGCTTGGGCAGCACCGGATGGTCACCGTACACAGAGGAACTCGAAGCATAGACAAATTTTTTCACGCCACTCTGCCGCGCTGCTTCCATCATATTGACCGTGCCGCGAATATTGATTTCTTCATATAATAGAGGCATCTCAATACTGCGAGGAACACTTCCCCACGCCGCCTGGTGCAGCACATAGTCCACATTCCGGCAGGCAGACAGGCAGGTATCCAGACCTCGGATGTCCCCTTTTATAAAGGTAAAGTTCGGGTCAGACAAAAACGCTGCCATGTTGCTTTCCTTCCCCTGGGACAAATCATCCAGGCAGCGCACCTTATAGCCCATCTTCAGCAAAGCCTCACATAGGTTAGAGCCGATGAAACCCGCCCCGCCCGTTACCAGAAAAGTTGTATCTTCTGGAAATGTAATGTTACTGTAGCCCATAATTACCTGCCTCCATCTTTACCATCTGTTTGAGTAAGACCGTTTACAGCCGCCAATATCTATATCCCGCTGCTTCAAATTCCTTACGGTTTAAAAGCCCTTTCACATCCAGCAGCACTCTCTTCTCATTGGGAACATTCTTATAAAGCTTGTCCAATTTATCCATATCAAGTCCGGCAAACTCATCATGAGCCACCGCCAGGATAACTGCGTCCATATCTTTTATGCTGTCTATGGCATCAAACTCCAGCCCGTACTCATGCCTGGCTTCATCAGCATCTGCCCCCGGGTCTGCGATCATCGGGGTCACCCCGTACTCGGCCAGCTCCCGCACAATGTCTATTACCCTGGTGTTTCTGGTATCAGGACAGTTCTCCTTAAAGGTAAAGCCCAGGATGGCCACCTTAGCCTGCTTCACTGATATATCAGCCATGACCAGATTTTTGATCAGGCTCTCCACCACATATTTGCCCATGTCATCATTGATGCGCCGGCCAGAAAGAATGATCTGGGAATGGTATCCCATCTGCTCCGCCTTATAGGTCAAATAGTAAGGATCGACCCCGATGCAGTGGCCGCCCACCAGCCCCGGGTAAAATTTCAGGAAGTTCCACTTGGTCCCCGCCGCTTCCAGGACCGCCTTGGTATCAATCCCCATCTTATTAAAAATAATTGACAGCTCATTCATAAAGGCGATGTTAATATCTCTTTGCGAGTTCTCTATTACCTTGGCAGCCTCCGCCACCTTAATTGATTCTGCTCTATGTACACCTGCCTCCACCACCAACTCGTAAACCCGGGCGATGATATCCAGGGATTCCTCATCCATGCCGGACACCACTTTTACGATAGTCTCCAGGCGGTGCTCCTTATCCCCCGGATTGATTCTTTCCGGCGAGTAGCCCACTTTAAAATCTCTCCCGCAGGTGAGGCCCGACTCCCGTTCCAATATAGGAACACATATTTCCTCAGTCACTCCCGGATAAACAGTAGATTCAAATACTACAATGGAACCTTTGGTAAGATTCCGCCCCAGGGTAGTGCTGGCACCAATCACCGGTGACAGATCAGGAGTATTATCCTTATTTACCGGTGTCGGCACCGCCACGATGTGAAACTTTGCTCTCCTTAGCTGCGTTTCATCGGCAGTAAACTTCACAGTACAGGCAGCGATCGCCTCATCCCCTACCTCTTTGGTCGGGTCAATACCGCTCTTATATAATTCGATCTTAGCTTTATTAACATCAAATCCTATAACCTCTGCCTTTTTGGAAAATGAAACTGCTATAGGCATGCCAACGTAGCCAAGACCTACCAGACTGATACTTTCCTTCCGGTTTACGATATGATCGTAAAGATTGCTGAAGTTCAATTTTTTGTCCCCTCTCCACTTCCTTATATATGATAACTCTGTAGGGGCGGCTATTAGCCGCCCGCTTCTCTCTACTTCCTCCACACCATCCTATTAACAATCCCTGTATAACTCTGAATAATCTTAATAACCTTGGTGCTCACATTCTCATCCACATAATCCGGTACAGCAACACCCAGATCCCCGTTCTTATTCATGGCTACTGCCAGTTCCACTGATTGCAGCACCTGTTCTTCGCTTATGCTGCCGATAATAAAATTCCCCTTGTCTATGGCTTCCGGCCTTTCCGTGCTGGTCCTGATGCAAACCGCCGGAATTTTGAAATAGGATGCTTCTTCTGGTAATGTTCCGCTGTCTGACACTACACAATAAGCATTTACCTGCAAGTGATTATAATCAGAAAAGCCAAAAGGCTCTAAGCTTCTGACATTAGAATGGAACTTAAATCCCCTCTCCTCGATAAACTTAGCACTACGGGGATGGGTACTGTATATGACCGGCATTTTATATTTATCTGCCAGAGCATTGACAGCATTCATTAAGGCGAAAAAGTTTTCTTCGTTATCAATGTTTTCTTCCCTATGAGCTGATAGCAGTATGTATTTACCTTTTTCTAGTCCCAGCGCTTGAAGCACCTGGCTGTTATTGATCTTATATATATTTGCTTTTAATACCTCAGCCATAGGAGAGCCAGTTACATAGGTGCGCTCTTTAGCTACTCCTTCAGCATTTAAATAACGGCGGGCATGTTCACTGTAGCATAGATTCACATCTGCAATATGATCGACGATCCGCCGATTGGTTTCCTCAGGAAGATTCTCATCGAAGCAGCGGTTACCCGCCTCCATATGAAAGATGGGCACTTTTAGTCTCTTGGCAGAGATAGCAGACAGAGCCGAGTTCGTGTCTCCCAGTATCAATAAAGCATCCGGCTTGACCTCTTTTATTACTTTGTAACTCTTGGCTATGATATTGCCGATAGTTTCACCTAAGTCCTCACCGACCGACTCTAAATAATAATCAGGCTGCCTTAAGCCCAGATCCTCAAAAAATATCTGGTTTAGTGTATAGTCATAGTTCTGCCCGGTATGAACCAAGACATGGTTAAAATATGTATCAGCTTTTTTGATAACCTCTGATAAACGGATGATCTCCGGCCTGGTACCCAGGATGGTCATCAGCTTTAATTTCTCTGCCATTTCTACACCTCCAAATAATAAGTATCTGGCTTATCTGGATCAAAACATTCATTGGCCCACATGATAGTCACCATATCTGTATCACCTAAGTTCTCGATGTTATGGGTATAGCCGGTAGGGATATCTACTACCACTAATTTCTCCCCGCTGACATGATATTCGATTACTTCATCACTGCCTACTTTGCGGAAGCGGATAACCCCTTGGCCGCTGACCACCAGGAATTTTTCATTTTTAGTGTGGTGCCAGTGATTGCCCTTGGTGATGCCGGGCTTGGAAATATTGACTGATACCTGGCCACGTTCGGGGGTACGTATTATCTCTGTAAAACTTCCCCGGTTATCAATATTCATTTTTAAGGGATAGCTGAATTGATTCTCCGGTAAATAACTTAAGTAAGTGGCATAGAGCTTTTTGGTAAAATCGTCAGCCATATCAGGAACGGATAGATCATTCCTGCTGTTTTTGAAATAATAGATTAGCTCCACTATTTCTCCCAGTTTTATAGTATAAACGACCGGTACTTTGCAGAATTCCCCTTCTCTGGTTGCATTGCCATGAAGCGCACGGATCATTTCTTCTACCACATCATCTATGTAGACCAGGTTCATCATTACTTCAGGGTCATTGACTTTAATAGGCAGATCGTGAGCAATAGTATGGCAGAAGGTGGCCACCGCGCTGTTGTAATTGGGTCGGCACCATTTACCAAATACATTCGGCAATCGGTAAACCATTATTTTTGCTCCGGCTTCTTTCGCGTAAGCGAATATCAAATCTTCCGCTTCTTTTTTACTTCTGCCGTATGGATTATTTAATGCCGCCTGGGTAGATGAAGTGATCAAAATCGGGCAAGTATTGTGGTTAAGCTTAAGGGAATTTAATAACTTAGATGTAAAACCAAAATTGCCTGCTTGAAATTCCTCTTCATGCTGGGGACGGTTTACCCCCGCCAGGTGGAAGACAAAATCACAATCTTTGGTATATGTATCAAGGAGAGCCAGAACAGTATCTATATCATATGAATAGATCTCCACACCCTCTAACTGTTCCAGAGTCACTATCAGATTTTTTCCCACGAAGCCTTTGGCACCAGTAACCAGTATCTTCATCATTAAGCCTCCCGGTTCTTCTGCTGCTTTTCGATCAGTTCTTTAGCTAGCCTTTTGGTCTTGCTGTCTTTTATGCCAGTTTTTTTTATCGGTTTCCAATTCTTAAGTTCATCTTTTATGTAGTCAAGTTGTAGTAACTTGTCCTTTATTTCTTCGGCATTCAATCGATATGTATTGTGGGAATTATATTCATCAGAACCAGATAGACACACATCACCTTCCACAAAATACTTATCATAATTAAGATCCCTTTTATCAGCGGGAACCCTGAAAAATCCTCCCATGTCTTCGGCTTTTATGTACTCCTCTTTGGTGAGCAAGGTTTCATAAAGCTTCTCCCCATGACGGGTACCTATAGTTTTAATTTCATTATCAGCATTGAATAATTCCAGAAGTGCCTGAGCCAGATCGCCAATTGTGCTGGCCGGAGATTTTTGCACCATAATGTCTCCTGCCTGGGCATTGGCAAAAGCGAAGACTACTAATTCCACCGCTTCCTCCAGACTCATCAAAAACCTGGTCATACTAGGATCTGTTATAGTCAATGCTTGTCCGCTCTTGATTTGTTCCACAAATAAGGGAATGACTGATCCTCTGGAGGCCATCACATTTCCATAGCGGGTTCCGCAGATGGTTGTCCTCTTCGGTGACACAGTCTTGGATTTAGCAACCAATACCTTCTCCATCATCGCTTTTGATATCCCCATGGCATTGATGGGATAAGCAGCCTTATCAGTAGACAGGCAGATCACCTTTTTAACCCCTTCATTAATGGCAGCGGTCAGAACATTGTCTGTTCCGATCACATTTGTTTTAACTGCTTCCAAAGGGAAGAACTCACAGGAAGGAACTTGTTTTAAAGCAGCAGCATGAAAAATATAATCCACGCCGAAGATGGCATTTTTGACACTCTGGATATCCCGAACATCGCCTATATAGAACTTAATTTTATCATTCTTATATTCTTTGCGCATATCATCCTGTTTCTTTTCATCACGAGAGAATATGCGGATTTCACCAACGTCAGTTTGGAGGAAACGATTCAAGACAGCATGGCCAAAACTTCCTGTGCCACCTGTGATCAATAAAGTTTTGTTTTTGAACATAGAAAAAAATCTCCTTCTAAGTATGATTATTTATCTGTATCAATATAAGAAAAAGAACTACCCTCCTGATACTGGACAAAGCTCTTAATATTGGACGAATACATTACATTAGAAAATTTATATAACTAGCTTTACCTAGATCAGTATTATACTCTTTGCTTGTTGTGTATTAATTCTTCCCACATATCAGCTACTCTTTTTACACTATACTTATCCATCGCAGTCCTGGCATTAAACCCCAATTCTACCATCAGCTTCATATCAAAAGAAATTCTGTTCATTTCCTTTGCTAGCTCTTCAATATTTTCTTTTTCTACTAGAATTCCGTTTACATTATGTTCAATAAGCTCTTCCATGCCCTCGTGGCACTCAAAAGCAATGCACGCCATACCCGTAGACATTGCCTCGCACAAGGAATTAGGGAAACCCTCATGACGTGAAGGCAATACATATACATCTGCATTGTTTAGAACAGAGTAAATATCATTTGTATATCCCATCAATTCAACACTATCTATTAAACCAAGTTCATCTATGATTCCTTGCAAATGAGTTCCATCATTACTTCCATATAGTCTCAGCCGAATAGATGGATTAAGGGCTTTAGCTATTGAAAAAGCATAAAGAAGAAGGTCTAGCCCTTTGGGGGGTGTATCGTTTGCGATGGTTATAAAAGAAATCAAGTCTGGGTTAGATATTCTATTTCGACGAGTTGTTGGCGTTACTACCGGGTTAGATATTACTTTGCATTTACTTTTGTATTGTCCATCTCCAATACAATCGAAAGCTCTGAACAAAATCACGATGTTGCTTGCCATGTCATATGATCGTTTGGTTAAATATGTAAATATTCCGTGCGGCTTTAGTGCTCTTGGATCGCTTCTTTCTGATACAATAAACCGATATTTTCCTTTTTTTATTGCGCACGCAACTAGCGCACTAATTCCAAATAAGAAAGAGATTATGCAATCCGGCGATACACGTTGTACAACTCTACGTATTTGAGAGATGTAGCTTAAATAATTGATCTTTCCAGATAACCTACGCGTAATTCTAATTACTTCTATACCATCGAGATCATGCCTTCCGGGTGTAGTTCCACCCACGCAGCAAATTGTAACCTCATACCCTCTTTGTTTTAATTCTAAGCCGATGATTTGGACGACATTACCTGCTCCACCTTTAAAGTCATCTACAAAAAATAAAACCTTCATATCAATTTCTCCGTAGTTCAATTAATTCTATTAATTCTGATGTATACATATCAGCGCAATATTTTTCACGAGCAAAAAGCAAGGTTGTTTCTCGAAGACGCCGGTATTCATCGATTTGAAAATATAACAATTTTCTTAGCAAAGGAATTAGTGCTTCCTTACTTGCACTATCGATGAGATATCCATTTTCCCCCGGGATAATATCAGAATCCGTTCCACCAATGCGGTTACATATTACAGGCGTTCCAAGTAGTAAGCTTTCCGCAAATTTCGTTGAATACCCTGCTTTAGCATACCGTTTATTATGACGCAATAAAATTGAATAATGGGCTTTTGACACCTCAGACAACACTCTTTCATGATCTGCAACCCCATGTCCAATAATACCGCACTCTTCCGGGGAGCTTTCTCCTTTCCACATAGCACTAATTTGCCCACTTGTCATTCCGTATATATCAAAAATGATACTGCCGCTATCTTCGTCATTAATTTCTTTTATCGCGTCAAACACTGGCAGCAATATGTCTTTCGTACCAGGCGAACCGGCGTAAACAATTTTTAATGGGTTCATTGCAGTATTAAATGATAAAGTAATATGTTTTGCGAAAGCTTCTTCATCGAATATCGGAGGAATTTTAACAACTGGTACCTTTTTCTCTTTATAGTAATTGAAGAAGAAATCGCTTATTGCAATAACTCCATCCAACTTATAATCAGATGCACGAATTCTCTTATCAACTTTTCTTGTAAGCAGTGCGCCTGCAATGCTGCTTCTTAGAGAAATTATCTCATACCATTCAGTCACATCAACGAACACAGAACCACCATTAGTGTGTACGTATTTGGTTACAAGGTCACAAATTGTACTTGTCTCGTTATATAGAATAACCGCACTAGGCTTGTACTTGTTGTAGATTCCTTTGAAATACTTAAACTCATATGAACCCAACAATACATCGATCATATTTTCAAACGAGCATCGTTCCTTCTCTCTATATGGGACTCGAAGAAAAGTAAAATCACTTTCTTTGTGAGTATTTTCACTCGAAGTACCCTCGGACGAGTTTGAAATTAAAACCACATTATACCCGATATCTCTGAGTATTTCTGAAATCATTCTTACTCTGATTCCCGATGCAGTTTTTTCAGATCCGAATCGTCCTAAATAAAGCACTGTTTTTTTCATAAAAGCACCTTTTCATTCATTATTTCATAACGATGATATACTCTCCAATGTATACTGCTCGTCCACTAGTTCCATAGTACTGAAAGAGCGTTCCATTCAAATGACAAGTTTCCCACGTGGCTCCATTATCACAGCTAACCGCTAATTCTCCACGCTGTCCACCGAATATCAAACGATTATTGATAGCCTTAAAAAAGAAAGATGGTTCCTGAGCTTCATAGAGAACTTCGAATTTGTTTCTGTCATCAATATCCGACAATTTACCGGAGAAAACTCCCGTTGAACTTCTCGATATTTTTAATGTGCGTCCATCTGGAACACTTATTTCACTTCTCTCAAGAGTGTCATGATCAGATGCGAAAATAAGGGTAGAGTCTTTATCATCAAGCAGAATGGCACCGAGAGTCCTTTGGACAGAATTATCGCTAGAATTCAATCTATATATTTTGTAGTCATCGGCAGCTTTCCTTACTGCATATGTATCCGCTTCTTTCATCTGGAAATAAAGAAGCCACCCATTAGGATATATTTCACCCGTTCCAATGATCCAACCATCCTTGATGCGATTGATGGAGTGGATGTGTCTACAGGCTATAGGGTTATCTGGTGAGGCAACAAACTCATAGATCCTAAAAGAAGTATCATCGATTACATCGACCTTATATAGCAAGCCATTGCCCGCTGAACCAGGGGATATCTCGTTATTCAATAAGCATCTGAGTTCTTCATTATCAGTTTTACCGCACAACGCGATAATATTTCCAGTAGAAAGTCCATGCGGTACAGTCGTCTCAACCACAGTATTAGAATCGGAAGCAGTAATTGCACAAACGTGGACTGAATCCGACCAATTAAACTTCTGTTCAGGTTCCTTATCCTCATCCTTCGGCACGACACATTTTCGCTTCTTGACTTGTATCTGGGCGCATCCTTTTTTATTTATCGATGATGACATCTTAATCTTATTGCCGAATGCAGTCGCCCAATTCTCACTACCTTGTGAAAAAGGATAATCTCCAAGATCGCCAAATTCATATTTACAATACCAGTTTCTACCTCCGTCACCAGTGGCAAATACACAAGTTCTAACGCCATTTCCGCCATTATTGGGTCTATATGTACCGATAAGAGCAAGCTTATCACATGGCTCCTCACCACCTATGTGAAAGAATGGATTTGATAGGCTTTTACGCTGAGGAATATAAAACCTTCCCACCTCAACATCTTTGCCATCACATTTCACATAAGTAGTTTTTGGGAATCCTCCATTGCCATATGTATCTTTAAAGCTTTCGTCGGTATTTAACATTGGATAATACAAATAAGCTTCATCTGGCAAAAAAGGCAAATACCTTTCTGTTGAGTCGCAATTCTTATTTTTAGAGGGATACTTTTTTTCGGGAAGATCCCAGATAACACTTTCCTCGAACTTGAAAGTATCGCTGTTGCTTGTTTCTCCATCACAGTCGCTCCGTCGCGAAGGTTTATTATGAAACATCTGCGCTTTATCAGTAATTAAAACCAAACGAACATCTTTTACAAATACGCCAATACGAATCTCACGCATATACGGTAAAAGCATATATTGAACTACTTTGCTACCATTAATCATTCTTGGTAGTGTATTTGTATTTATTTTAATGTTTCTGTGAAATATCGGTGCATCCAAATTGGGATATATTCTAAAGCTATCTCCATTTTTTATTCCAGGCACCGTCACTGCGTTTTTATCATGAATAGCAACTACTTTCCTTTTAAACCTATTCCGCGTGAAAACCAAGTAATTATTGCTAGAATGGAAGAGTTTGTATCCAAAAATGCTATTCTTATCACTATATGTGGAAACCATGAGAATAAGCTCCATCTTTAGTAAGTCGATATATTTCCTAATCATGATTTGCACCTACCTTATTAATGGCATACAGAATATTATTTCGATTCCTTTTATTGCTTTTTGTATATTCTATCCCTCTTTGTTCTATGCCCTCGATGACACCTTCAGCAAGTAATACCCAGAATAATACTGTTTCAGTATAATTATTAGTTAGCGCGACGAAAACAACTATTAATATGCATCCATAACTGTAGAATGTATTTTTTCTAAGCAGTAATTCTTTTATTGGCATAAAGAATACCATATATAGCGAAACAAGTGCCGGGATTATTCCATACATGCAAAATATCCTAAGAGGCAGGAAATGTGGATCAATTCCAAGTGATACAAGATTGTCAAGGTCTCCACCATTTCCTACCAAGAAAAAGTCAAAGAAGTATTCGAATGTACGGTCAATTAGTAACATCCTAGAGTTTAATGAAGAAGTAGCACCTTCGCCGACAAAATAGCTAATTAAGCTACCACTTCCCCAAAAAGTAAGAACTACAATTATGGAAACTAAACTCAAGCCCAAAAGCAACTGTGTTCCTTTTACCTTCTGATTTCTAAACACACCATGAAAACTATACATCAGTGCGGCACATGCCAACCCAAGAACAACGCCTCGCATACCCGAGTTGCTCCACAATAAAAAAGATACTGCGACACCTATTGAACATATGATTTTAACAAATATGCTCCTTTTCTCATCTCCTACAAACCCCCAATAAAGCAGTAAGAATAATAATACCCCAGCTGCAAATCCAAGACCGTTTGAATTATGAAATTGAGCACACCTAAGAAACAAACTGTTTTTAGCTCCTATAAATGTATTCAATAAATCGCCAAAACTTGCCACCATATTATTATATTCGTCAAGATAATAATATCCGTTATTATAATGCCCTGCATTAAACATTTCAAAAAACGTGAGTCCACTTCTTGGACCATATATAATCAAAAGTGCAATTAAGCATTGTATTACACTAAATATCAAAAATGCTCTTTTACTAGCCACCTTATTTGAACGATATACTAACCAAACAATAAACACTGCAGGTCCAAATGAAGAACAGGCAATAATTGTTCTCGAAAATAAATTTCCAGCGATGTCGCTGAAGGCAAAGGCTATCATCAAGGATATTATTGAAGTAGCCAAGAAAAGTATCGATACATTTACCCATTTCTTCATTTTAACATTGTGTTTTATTCTCTTATAATCAAGCAAAGCACGGATAAGTGCAACAATAACCAAGCATTGCATTATTAAGGAATAATACTCAAATATTGAGTCAAATAACCCTGTAAATCCTCTAGCTCCATAATTTGTTCCAAATAAACCATAATAAAGGATAAAAACATATGGCTTCGCAATAGATAATATTAAACCAATTAATAACATCAAAATAACAATAGCCATTATCATCTATTCTCCCTTATCACCTTAGTATAGTAAAATGTCACGGCTGGACATATTATTAATAAGTAAGCAATAGCTCCAACCCAACTCACCCAAACTGCTCCATACTCTAGTCCTAGTACATATTTTAGTGATAATGACACTATTGCATACAATCCATACATCACCATTTGACATTTTATTTTTCTACTTGCATTGAGAACCATAAAAGCGGGATTCGTTGTGGCTATTAAAATCTGTGTCAAGCACATCCCTAAAAGCAGCGCCGCAGAAACACTTAGGTCTTTCCCCATCCAATTTAGTATAGGGTTAGCAAACAATAGTAGCGCTATTGTCGCCATGACAGCTAATGCCAATGAAAGCAAGGTCATTTTCCTTGTTTGACTTTTTACCCAACTCACATCACCTCGAACCAATGCCTCGCCATTAGCTGCCCATAAAGGCGTGCTAAGCATAACGGATATTATCCCGATAAAACTAGCTATTTTATATGCAATCGAGTACGAAGCTGTCTCGTTTAGTCCGACAGTTAATGTAACTATGTAATTATCTAAAGACAAGCTAACAGAGGTAAGAATTGATAAGAAGAAGAAAAGTAAACCTGTATTAAGTAAGCCTTTCGCAACTGTCTTATCCACAAACTTTATTGACGGACATAAATCTCGTCTTTTAATCCCAAAGAAAACAACCGCATTCAAGGCCGTTACTACGACAGTAACAAACGATGATGCCCACATCATTTCAAGCCTGCCCAAATCCATCATTGAGAACAAATAAACAATCGCAAGGCTTAAGATACTTCCTGCGCAAGACCAAATATTAGTAATATACCCTTCTTGGATAGCAATTTGCGTGCGCTGAACAAGAGAAATTGGAATCATTATTAGTTTTGATAAAAAAATCGCAAGCACAAACCCACCCGTCATACTAATTGCTAGCGAAGATTCAGCGTTCATAATTTTTGCCCAGTTAATGAATGGGTACAGAACAAGTAACAGACCTATTAGACCAATGGTTACAATACTTAATACAGCATAACAACTAGATACAAGCTTCCTACTTGTTTCAATGTCATTTTTACCTGTTGCACGACTTAATTCAGTCTGCAATCCATTGCCCAGTCCAAGATCCGCAAAAACAAATAGAGCAAAGAATGAGGTTATCGCTGCCCATAATCCATATAATTCATATCCAAGATAAGCTAGTGTAATCTTGATAGTTAATAGAGGAATAGCAGTATTGATCACTTTAGCTAGTGCCGCTGTTAAAGCTGAATATAATATTCTCTTTTCGCGCTCTCTCCTTCTTCCTTCTTCTGTTGATAAGTCATTGCTATGTTTAAGAAGTGCTAATATCTCACCTATTCTTTGCTTCAACCGTCTATTTCCTCATTAATTCATTTTTATTCCATTGTATATGCCTGTCAATATTTAATATCATTGTCGCTGATTGTCGATTATTTTATCTTATGATAAATCTTTTAAATCCCACAAATCTCTTTGTACGAATCTATGGTATTCTCAGCAATCTTGCTCCACTGGAAATTCTCTTTAATATAAGCAATTGCATTATCTGATTTGTCCTTCCATGTGTCACGTTCTAAAACAGCACGTTCCATCATTTTTGCTATATCTTCTGCGTTTGTCTTAGCCTCCCAACCAGAATTGCTTTGCCGAATCTGATTTCCCAAATTCGTTCCTTCAGTCGCAAGGCATGGCAGTCCATAGCTCAGCGCCTCCAAAATGCCAAGCGGCATTCCTTCTAATCTTGATGTCTGTACGAATATATCCGCTTCCAGCAACCTTTGAACCTTACTATCTCCGATAATCTCGTGGTTCATGGAAACAACATCTTCGATTCCGTTTTCTCGAATTAATGATTCAACATGAGCATACCTGCCATTAAGATCCGGACCATAAATACTTAGTGTGCAATCATGCAATTTAAAAAAGTCATACTTTCGTCTGACAGCTTCCAGCATCAAATCCAATCCTTTAATAAAAGCATCTAGGCGTCCGATATATAAAAAATCCACCGTTTTTTTATTAAAAGATATTTTCCTCACATTCGGAACGGCAACGCCGTTTGTACAGATGAATTTTCTTTCCCCAAATGTAGTTGTATCAAGCTCTCCATTCGACAAGCACTGGATTGCGCTGGCTTGATTGATAAAGCGATTGAATAGTAGCATATTTGCCACAATCTTCTTTAGGCGCTTTTTACTTTGTGCTCCATGCGTAAGACTTCCATGAGGAACTATAACATACGGAATTCTGCTTTTAGACAACTCTTTTGAAATTACTAGATACTCAGTATGGTATACCTCATGAAAAATTACTATGTCCGGTCTAGAAAACGGATCCGACAATTTATCTAAGTTAAAAGGTTTTTCAAATTTAAACTGATGCTCAACACCGCTAATCATCTTATTTCTTATATTTAATAACCCGACGTTTTCAATGTTTTGCTGTACCTTAATATGCTGCGGGACGACTATGCATACACCGCTGAATAGATTTTCCGTTATTGATGCAATATGTAATATGACCATCTAGTCCTCCAAAACACGTGTTTCAACTTTTCTGCCAGATTAGCCCAATCTCTTAATAAGCTTATAAAAGTGCCATACCCTTTCATCTTTTACAGGTTATTCTTCAAGATTTCAATTGTGTATTTAACACCATCATCAATATTGTAAATCCCCCTCCAACCTAGCCCCTCCAATTTGCTTGCATCTAATGCTGAATATGACATCATATTATAACCTAGAACTTCTACATTGTTAGGGTTTTCAAAAACTATCTCAACTCCACAACGTTTGGCAAAACTTTCAGCTAAATCTCTGATTGTTACAATAGAATCGCGATTTGAAATATTGTAAGCTTCCCCAGAAACTCCATTCAATAGCACTGATAAAATTGCTGACACACAATCAAAGACATAGCAATATGACCGCAATTGTAATCCTGGACTTTTCATGACTATATCTTTTCCCTCAATTACATTTCTGGCAAATTGAGCAAAAGCCCTTGAATCGTTATTTGTCATTGTTGGTCCGTAGATATGCCCAGGGCGAACTATAACTACATCTATGTCGTACTCCATTTTGTAACTAGAACACAATGTTTCAGCTGATCTTTTAGTAGATGGGTAACACGCTCTAGGGTTTAATATATCAACATACCCATAATCCTCTTCGCGATAAGGTTTACTATCTTGCTTTTCTCCATAAACCTCACTTGATGAAATATAGAGAGTCCTTGAAACGTTAAAATTTTTAGCATAATTTAATAAATTATTTAAACCATAAAAATTGCTAATCATAGTTTCAACCGGTTCTAATGAATAAGCAATAGGATGGGCATTGCTAGCACCATGAATAATATAATCGACTTTAAAATCAAATTTTAAATCACGAGATGCTTCGTAGTTCACAAATGTGAGATCTTTATCATTAGAATATTTCTCGAACCGCTTTCGTAGTTTATCAATATCACGGCTCGTTGCAAAAATGTTAATATCAAAATTTTCCGCTTTATTCGCATAAATCAATGTATCTACAATTGCAGATCCAATTAAGCCGGTGGCACCAGTAATTAAAACACTTTTATTTTTTAACATATCTATATTATGAATATTATTAAGGGTCTCTTTAAGGTTTTTTTCATAATTATTATTGTATAACATACATAAATCACTCCATTACAATCTAACCATACCTATTTGATCCAATAATCTTTATTAGATTTTAAATATGCTTTAAACAATTCTAAATCATCTTTTGTTGTCAATTTAATATTTTTTTCTGATCCTGCTGCAAAATAAAGTGTTTCACCCAAATCCACCATCATCGTATTTGTATAAGCAGATCCATAAATGCCAACTTCTCTACTAAAAGCTTCTTCATATGCCCATAATAATTTCCCATATTTGTATGCTTGGGGTGTCGAGACTCTTCTCAAAGTTTCTCTTGGAATATATTCAAAGGTAGAAATCTCATCTCTAATTCGAAATATCTGTTCGTTATACGGCAAAGAGCTAACTGCATTGCCGTACTTTTTACATTTTACAATAACATCAGATAACACACATTCGTCAACTAAAGGGCGAATACCGTCGTGTATAATTATTATATCTTCTTCATTACAATGATTCTTTAAATTAAAAACACCATTTCTTATAGATTCTTGTCCTGTGTTTCCCCCGGAAACAACCCATTTTAGCTTTGTAATATTAAACTGTTTTGCATATGCCCTAAGAATATCATGCCAACCATCCAGACATACAACTTCTATTGCCTCTATCTCGGGATGATTTTGAAATCCTTCTAATGTATAAATAAGTACGGGTTTGTCATAAACATTAATAAACTGTTTAGGAATATCTTGCCCCATGCGATTCCCGCTGCCCCCAGCAATTATTATTGCAATACCCATAATTTATCCTCCATTTGATGAGCATTTAGCCTTATCATCTATTCTTCTGATAGGTCTCTTCATTAAAATCAATTCCCACAAAATAATGCCTCTCTCTATTCTCCGGCGGTGGAATTTGCATATAGTCACCGTACAGGTTGTTTAAATAAACATCTGGTTTGTGAGGCAGCATAACTTTTAATCCCTCAAACACACCTTCTGAAGGCGGAAATAAATCATTTCCTTTTATAATTTCACCTCTATAATGCTTGCGCCCTGTTGGAATAGTAAAATAATCGCCCTTCGTCCTGGTTCTCACAAATTTATCATAAAGGTTATACCATTTGTTATAACTCAAGAACGAAAATACCGCGCCTATAGATAACCGAATTTTATAATTAATTAAACTCTTACGATTCGCCGAAACATATTCTTCAATAAGTTTATTTCTAGTTGCATACATACGTGTTGACACTGCCATAAAGGCAAATACATCGGCAATTACGCCTTTCACTCTTTTAACAACAGGACTATCCGGTATGTTTTCGATGGGAAATATATCTATATAAATTCCTTTTTTGTGGTCAGCTTCAATATTATAAAGATCGATTAGAGTTGTGTTTTTCTTCGTTATCTTTGCAAACGTATTAATAGCCCCATATTTTGTATTAGGAGCATATAAGTAATAACCCCAAGATAACTCATCCTCAAACAATTCAAGTAGTTTGTCATAATCTTTTCTTGGCATCATTACATCGAGGTCATCATCCCATGGAATAAAACCATAATGGCGAACAGCCCCAAGAGCTGTCCCCCCGCAAACCATTATTGTCAAATGATACTTTTCACAGACCTTAACTACATCATTGAAAATCTCAAGTAAACATGTTCTTAACTGATCTCTCTCTGTTTCCTTTAGTTGATGCAGTATCTCAGAATTTCTGGCTAATTCATTCATATAGTAACTGCTTTTTAACATGAAGTTAAACCCGCTTTCACTGCTCATCTTGATTGATTAGATATGCCCTTGCTCGGAATATTTTTAGGTATAAACCCGTCTCATGTTATTAGAAATGCATACCTGTATTATCCACCGTATCGCAATATTGGACTAATATCGAGGTATGTTGATTGAATATCTTTTTCACTCTGAAAATGCCTTTTTCCTCCACGCCTCATATACAATCCTTCTGAGGCACGTACTTTAACTAAGACTTTCGGTATATTCTTGAACATGCAATTTGCTAAAAACATCCGAATCTATGAATAATAGTCCTCGTTATAATGCCAGTCGAGATATCCCCCATAAATTTTAGTCATATTATATCTACAGCATTTACATCCTTACGTAGAAATACCTTGTATATATACTGTTTGATCCTAGGCGGAGTTAATATAAAAACAGTTATATTAACCATATTGATAAACATATCTAATCTATTAATTAAAGAAAAACGTTGCATTGCCTTTTGCAGCTTATACCAACTTGTTATATATTTTCGATTACTTCTTCTTTCAAACATCTTTTCGCCTGTTCTTACATAAACTAGGTTTTCATTGATGTTCTCCATATTACAACCGTTATTAAGCATACGCACCCAAAGATAGTAATCTTCTAAATATAGCAAATGCATATATCCTCCTGTTTCCATCACCGCTTCTTTTCTAAACATAACTGAAACATGGTTTATAGGATTTCTCCTTTTTATCATTTTTCTGATATCTGCTATTTCAGTTGGAAGCACCTTTACAAATTTAGGATCGTCAGGACTATCAAAAAATTCTACTATGTTTGAACCAATCAAGTCTAAGTTCGGATTGATTTGGAATCGTTTCAACTGGCTTTCGAAACGATTGTACGCACTAATATCATCTGAGTCCATTCTTGCTATCAATGAATAGCTACACTCTAATAATCCAGTATTAAGAGCTCTACCTAAACCAACATTTATAGGTAGTTCTACCACTTTTAAAATAGAAGGATATTTTGAATGATACTTCTTTATTACAAGTTCCAGCTCATCGGTCAATGGGCCATCCTTGATAAGAACTACTTCATCCGGGATCACAGACTGTTTGATTAAAATACTATATAATGAAGCATCTAAAAACTCTGGTTTCTCTTTTATATAAACAGACATTAACGCCGAGAATTGCATATCATTCGTTTTTTCTACGTTACTTACCGCATTCATTAAGACATAACCCCCTCATTAGCTGATTTCTTAGTGACAGCATCCTTTCTTTTCTTTGTTGTTGGTCCACCCTCAACGACGCCGTCACTTTTCAGAACGCTTACTATGGTTAAAAGGAAACACTTAACATCCATCATAAAACTCAAGTTCTTGACATAGTCTCCATCTAGATTAGCCTTAACCTCTATGGGAAGTTCATCTCTACCATTGATCTGCGCCCATCCAGTCAGTCCTGGCTTAATATCATTGGCTCCATATTTATCTCTTTCCGCTATTAGATCCTCCTGGTTCCAAAGCGCCGGGCGGGGACCGATGATACTCATCTGTCCCACAAAGATATTCCAGATCTGCGGTAGTTCATCAAGTGAAGTTTTTCTAAGTAGTCTTCCTACCTTTGTTATATACATTTCCGGGTTCTCAAGCATATGGGTCGGTATATCTTTTGGTGTATCTATTCGCATTGTCCTGAATTTAAGTATATTAAAATGTTTCTTATCTCGTCCTAAACGTTTTTGTTTAAAAAGAGCGGGACCTTTTGAATCAAGTTTTATAGCAATAATTAAGATTAAATATATCGGTGAAAGTACTAGCAATCCTATAAAGGAAAGTAAAATATCTATGACTCTTTTAAGTATTTTTATGTAAAACATAATGCTTCACCTTTGGCTTCGTTCTAAATACTATGTATCGCTTACCCTTTAGGGGTTGGTTTATTTCGGGCGATTAATTTATTTTGTTGCCGGGCATGCCCGGCAGTTAAGGTGCGGGCGCATACCCATTCTGGGCACAAGCAATGTGCGCCCCTACAGCGCCCCTACATTATTCATCGTCAGTCGCTGCGATTTCGTCTTTTACTTCTTTTACGGCCCGGCGGTATTCGGGGACCAGGGTGGCTACCAGCTTTATAATCTCTTTGCGGCTTGATATAGGTTTTTGGCTTAAGATGTTTACGGTATTTATGATGCCTTCATATTTCTCATCCAGTTGCTTTTGGGAGATAAAGATTCTTTCGTGTTTGGTAGACTGCATGCCTTCCCGGTCGGTAAACAGTTCTTCATACAGTTTTTCTCCGGGGCGGATGCCGGTATATACTATCTCAATATCTTTATCCGGTTCATAACCGGAGATGGTGATGAGGTCGCGTGCCAGGTCATCTATTTTGACCGGTTCTCCCATATCCAGCACAAATATTTCTCCGCCTTTTGCCAGTGCCCCGGCCTGGAATACTAATGATACTGCTTCGGGGATAGTCATGAAGTAGCGGACCATGTCCGGATGGGTTACGGTTACCGGTCCCCCCTGCTCTATCTGCTTGATAAAGGTGGGGATGACACTGCCGCGGCTGCCCAGGACGTTGCCGAAGCGGACTGCGGCAAAGCGGGTCTTGCTAATGCGGTTTAAGTCTTTTATGACCAGTTCGGCGATGCGCTTGCTGGCCCCCATTACACTGCTGGGGTTGACTGCTTTGTCGGTGGATATGAATATAAAGGTTTCACAGCCAAATTTATCTGCCAGTTCCGCCACATTTCTGGTGCCGGTCACATTGTTCTGCATGGCTTCTTCGGGATGGTCTTCCATCAGGGGTACATGCTTGTAGGCTGCGGCATGGAATACGACCTGGGGATGATATTTGATAAAAACGGTCTGCAGTTTGCTGACGTTTTTTACATCGACCAGTACGGTATGAAGCTCGGTTACTACCAGTTTCCTATTAAGCTCCTGCTGAATGTCAAACAGATTGTTTTCACAGTTATCTATAATTATTAATTTCTGCGGGCTAAAACCTATTATCTGGCGGCACATTTCAGATCCTATCGAGCCTCCGGCGCCGGTTATCATTACGGTTTTTTCCGTCAGGTAGTCAGCGATTTCTTCTAAATCAATTTTTACCGCTTCTCTGCCTAACAGGTCTTCCATCCGGATGTCTCTTAAGGATGCCATCAGGCCGCGGGTACTATCATAAATGCCGGGCAGGATGCGCAGACGGGCCGGGGTCTTCCTGGCGATCCGGGCGATCTCTCGGATGGTCTGTCCGGAAGCGGAAGGCATGGCGATGATGATCTCCTCTGCGTTATGCCGTTTCACCTGCCAGGGGATATCTTCCCGGGTACCTACGACAGGTATCCCGTATAATATGCGGTTTTGTTTGGCGGGGTCATCATCGATAAAGCCTGCTACTTTTAATCCCAGCTGGCTGTTCTGCTGGATCTCCCGGGCTGCCATGGCTCCGGCATCTCCGGCGCCGATGATCAGGCATCTCCTGACAGCGGGGTCTGCGGTCTTAAAACGTGGTATCTCATCGCGCAGGACGCGCCAATATACGCGGGAACTGCAGATGAATATGAAGACCAGTCCCCAGGTGATGAGCAGCACACTGCGGGGCATATTCGGCAGGGGCGTATATCGACTGAGGATCCAGACGATAGCAAAGCTCAGGAACACTGCTTCGAATATCGCGATCATCTCTTTTATACTGGCATATTCCCATACCCGGTTGTAGAGACTGAAAAAGTTCAGCATGAGGATGGTGACGGCTGCTGAGATGGGGCCCATATAGTTAATCGCCTCAATGTATTCTGGTGGAATATGCATCCCCTCGAAGCGTAATAAAAGGGCAAAGATCAGTGCGGCGTTGATGAGTACGAAATCTATTGCGACCAGAAGAAGTATTCTTATTCTGGTACCGGCGTTCATTTGTAGCATCACCTTTCTAATAGTAGTTAGGGGCTAGGGGCTAGGGGCTAGGGGCTAGGGACTAGGGATTTCCTTATTCTTTATCCTCCACCTGCCGTCTGTTGCCTAGCTGCTAGGGGTTAGGGACTAGGGACTAGGGGTTAGGGATTTCCTTATTCTCTATCCTCCACCTGCCGTCTGTTGCCCAGCTGTCTACTGTCCTACTCTCTTAATTAAGCCGCTAAGGAGTCTTCCAACTTCATCAGCAGCGTTAAAGATTTCCTTATATTTTTCGTCTTCTATATATTTCAGGTCCCTTGCTAAAAGCAACTGATACTTAACTTCTTCTAATGAACCTCTTGCCATCAGCAGGAATCTTTTATATTCCTTACTAAATCCTCGGGCTCTGCCTTCCACTATATTACTGGGTATCGAAACCGCAGCTCTACGGATTTGTGAAGTTAACCCAAACATTTCTTCCCTTGGAAAGTCCTTGGTGATTTCGTATATCTTTAACACTAATTGATGTGATTGCTGCCATACGATCAATCTATCGGTATCAGCATACATGGTATACCTCCCCCGTCAGGGAGTCGTTTTCTATATTGGTTACCTTGGCCCCTGACTCCTAGTCCCTAGCCCCTAGTCCCTAAACCCAAGCTCCTCACTAAATATTCTACTACTGCAACATTTTTCCTTCTTTTCCATCATTCTTTTTTATAGAAAAGAGAAGAATCCGGTTTTTTCGCTATCTTTTTCATCGTCGGCGTAGTAATAGTAATACTGATAGTCCTGGGTCTCCTGCTTCATGCCGCTGATGACGGTGCCGATAATATTGGCATTAGCGGTGAGCAGTTGTTCTTTGGCTTTGCGGGCAAAGTCGTTTCTGGTGCTGCCTGATCTGACGATCATCAGGACGCCTTCTGCCTGGGCGGCCAGGATGGAGGCATCGGCGACAGCCAGGACCGGCGGCGAGTCGATCAAAACGTAATCATATATTTTGGAGAGCTCGGCCCACAGGCTGCGGGTCTTGGCTGAGCTCAGCATTTCCGAAGGATTAGGGGGTATGGGACCGCTGGTGATCAGGTCCAGGTTGTCCATGACGGTTTTCGCCACGTCACTTACCGGCAGTCCCTGCATGATCAGGTTGGAGAAGCCGCGGCTGTTTTCCTGCTGAAAGATCTTATGCATGACCGGTTTGCGCAGATCACAGTCTACCAGGATCACCCGCTGTCCGGCCTGGGCCATGGCGACTGCCAGGTTGGCAGTGGTGGTGGATTTGCCGTCCTGGGGATTGGCGCTGCTGACTAATATGGTCCGGTATTGTTTATCCACCGAGGCAAAGCCGATATTGGTCCGTAAAGTCCTGTAAGCTTCGGCAATGGGTGACTTGGGATTAGAACTGGTGATAAGTCTTTCAAAGCCTTCCGGCCGGTTCTTTTTGGTCATCTTAGGGATGACGCCCAGGGTGGGCAGAGCCATTTCCCGGTCGATATCTTCCGGTGTCTTTAACGTATTGTCCAGGTATTCCAGTAAAAAGGCCAGGAGGGTAAAGAGCATCAGGCCTAAGAGCATGGCGATGGCGATGTTCATCATGGTGTTGGGTTTGACCGGATCGCTGGGGATGGAGGCCTCGGAAATGACCATGACGGAAGTATCCCCTAAGTCGATGGACTTGGCGATCTGGGTTTCGGTCTCCTTTTGGGTCAGGGTGGTGGAAGTCTCCCGCAATCGGTCTACTTCCCGCTGCAGCCGGTCCTGCTCCATGGTTTTTTCCGCCATTTCGGCCTGTAAACCGTCCAGCTCGGCATTGATGGAATCCAGCATCATGGAAAGCCCTGAAGCCTGGCCCTGTTTTTCCGCCAGTTCGGCTCGCTTGGTGGATAATTGCCCGGAAAGGGATATATATAAGGGATTGGCTTCCTCGGTGTAAACCAGGCCGCCGCTTGTGTCCGACCATTTTTCCACCCGGGTGTAAGCCGGGGTCTTGGCCAGTTCCTGTTCCAGTAAAGCGACGCCGGAACTTAACTGCGAAAGCTCGATATAGGCCATTTTAAGCTGGGAGGTAAAGTTGGCCAGGTCGGTGGAGCGGCTGGCAAATTCGGCTTGCAGCACGGCTACGCCACGGGGCTGGCTCTGAAATTCCTTGAGCTCATCTTCGGCGGCTCGCAGTTCTTTATTGGTGATGGTGGTCTGATCTTCCAGGAATTTTACCGAGCGACTCATTTGCTGCTGGTTTTTGTCGGTCATCAGCTGCAGGTATTCAATCGATAAAGTATTGGCGATGCGGGCGGTAGTCTCCGGATCAGTGTGATTGACCTTGACCTCGATGAGGTTGGAGTCTTTGACCACCTGGGCCTCGATCATGGCAGCCAGAGCGCCGGGCGAGACATCAAGGTCCAGTTTGTCGATGATCCGCTGCATGAGAGCTTCGCTCTTCAGTTGTCCCAGGTAGGTGCTCATGGTCCAAACCGGGATGGTGGTGACGGTGCTGACTACATCGCTTAAGTCTTCATTGGGGCTGGCGGTGTTGGTGGACAGCTTGTCCGTAGCCTGGGTGACCATAAGAAGAGTGTTGGCCTGGTAGACCGGTGTTAATATGAAGGTGCTGAGCAGCCAGGCGGCCACACCCGCCAGTAAAGTCATGATGATGATCAGGCGGGCCCATTTTTTCAGAACCATGATCAGCTGCCTTAAGTCTATTTCTATATCATCGCCCTCGGCGTAAGTACGTCGCTCTTCGTTCACTCGGTGTACCCCTCTCCATTTATCCATAAGCTGCGACTAATATCCTAGTATTTTTTACATTATACATCAACCTATTGGTAAATCATCAACAAAATACTAAAATTATACAAGATTGGGCCATTAGTCCTAAGACTGTGAGGGGTGAGGTGTGAGGAGTGAGGTGTTGTAGGGGCGTTGTAGGGGCGTTGTAGGGGTACTGCTCGTGCGTTGTAGGGGAAGATAGTATCTTCCCGTTTCCTGAGAACAGTTGGGGGTTAGTTAGTTAGAAGACAGGAGTCAGGGGTCAGACGCAACGGATATAAGCCGGAATGATTAAAACAAAGCGTGTAAAAAGGATCGTCCCCGTTACACGCACCTCTCCGGGGCACAGGCAAGCAGTCAAGCAGTATCCCCTTGCTTCCGAGCGCGAAGCGCAACTCCTCACGCCTCACGCCTCACTCCTCACACCTCACGCCTCACAGTTCTTTTCACATCCCGCATCTTTTGATAAAGGCCGGGTAAATATTTGTAGGTGTACATTTTGGCGGCGGTGTATAGGAATTGCTTTTTGCTGAAGTTTACATATTTCGCGTCCCGCAGTTGCTGCCAGTCGCCTGCAGCCATGACGATGGCCTCTTCGCATTCTGCCTGCCAGGACCGCATTATGTCCGCATATTTATAACCGGTGTAACGATTGAACTCGTCAATGCTTTTAAGTACGCCCCGGTTGAGCCAGATCCTTTTCTCTTTGTGGCCGAAAAACAGTCGGTTCATCCAGGAGCCTGGCACATTTATCCGGTATACCGACATGGGCTCATCGATATAGTAAGCGCTGCCCTGCAGGGCCAGGAATATAAACATGAAATAGTCTCCCATCGGGCCTTTCATATAAAAATCGGGGGGCTCCTGCATGCATTCTTTGCGGTATACCAGGGAACTGATCTGGCTGATGCCTTTGCGGCTCAGGATGTCTTCCAGCGGTACGACGCGGCTTTCATTATACGGCCTGATAAATCCGGAGGATTTCTGATCTGCTTCCTGCTGCATTTGAACCCGGGTGTAGGACAGGCTGCATCCGGGATTGGCTTCCATATAAGTGATCTGCTTCTGCAGTTTATGGGGGTCGGTCCAATAGTCGTCCCCGTCGCAGAAGGCGATGTATTTCCCCCGGGAGCGGGGCATGTTAAAGACGGTGTTGACTTTTATCCCCCGGCTCTGCTGGTTTTCCGTCTGTATAAGCGGCTTGATGATATTCGGGCAGCGGCGGGCATATTCCATGATGATGTCCGCTGTCCCGTCGGCGGAGGCATCATCATGGATGACAATTTCCCAGGCGAAGTCCGTCTCCTGCATCAGGAAACTGTCCAATGCCTGGGCTATGTATTTCTCATGGTTGTAGGTCATGCAGCAGATGCTGACCAGGATTTCCATACACATTCCTCCAAGGAAGCAGGGGGACGTTCTTTTTGCTTCCTTTTTTGCTTCAGGTTTGCTTCAGGAAGCACAGGGTACAGACCCCCGGCTTCCCTTCGGGCAGCAGCTGGGTCAGTCCCCGAGCTTCCTTCAGGCAGTTTCCCCCGGCTTCCCTTACGGGAAGCAGCTGGGACAGTCCCCAAGCTTCCTTCAGGCAGTTTTCCCCGAGCTTCCTTATCGCCTGACCAATTGTTCTCTGGTAACGGGAAGATACTATCTTCCCCTACAACGCGTGAGCCAAGGTTCCCCTCACTCCTCACGCCTCACTCCTCACTAATTTCCGTGATGTGTGCCTCATATTTGCGGGCGATGATCATTTTTCTGATGTTTACTTTTGTTTCGATGGCCTCGCCGGTGAAACAGCGCAAATGATTGGTGACCACATCGTATCCCGCCATGTGACTGAACTCTACTCCGCCGGGAAAGCGGGGGTTTATTTCCATTAAATACAGCTGCTCCGGGGTTTCAATGAATTCAAAGATTGCCGTGCCGATAATACCCAGCATATCAGCTGTTTTTTCACATATCCCGTTTAATAAAGGGTTCTCAATAATTTCCACGGTGGTGCCGGCGCCGTTCAGGTTGCGCTGCAGCTCCCTTCGGGCAACACACACTGTTTTATTGTCCGGTGATCTTACTGCGTCGACGGATATGATGCTGCCTTCGATATAGGGCAGGAGGATGTAATCGGTTTCGCGGGCTGTTTCCTTAACGTATTCCAGCTCCGCCAGGCTGCTGACTTTGATCACTCCCTGGCTGCTGCGTCCGAATCTGGGCTTGGCCACAAGCGGGAAATCCAGCTGGGCCTCGGCTGCTTCATCCAGAAGGATACTGGGAATGACCGGGCAAATATTTTCCCGGGCCAGGTATCCGGTCAGCCGGTGCTTATCCCTGCACAGTCTGGTAACTGCCAGGTCGGAAACGCAGGCGCATACACCCGCAGCTGCAAGCGCTTCCTTCATTTCTCCCATGATATCCAGTTCCGGGTCGGTTAATGGCATGATGCAGTCAAGCCCATGCTCCGCGCAGGCCCTGGTGATAAAATTTTTATATTCGTCCCGGTCCGTGTAGCGGGGGGCCCGGATATAGCGGTCCGTATTATAAGCAACAGGCAGCCAGGCTTTGGGCAGGATGTCAATGCCGGTCACCTCGTGGCCGCCGGCTCGCAGGGTCTTTATCACAATGTCCGCCGCATAGGCGCCGATCGATGTCACAAGAATTTTCATTTATTGAGTCCCTTCCTTATTTATGGAAGCAGGGGGACGTTCTTTTTGCTTCCTTTTTGCTTCAGGAAGCACAGGGGATACCCCTTCGGGGCACAGGCAGATTTCCCCCAGCTTCCCTTTCGGGCTTCGGAAGCACAGGGGACAGTCCCCCAGCTTCCCTTGCGGGAAGCAGATGGGACAGTCCCCGTGCTTCCTCACGCCTCACTCCTCACTCCTCACTCCTCACTGTCCCCGGCGTTTCTTTTCGATTCGGTCATCGAAGAAGTCTTTGCAGAGATTATCCCTGAGAAACGGTCGTTTACACTGGATGCCGATCCCCGGCCGGGAATTGATTTCGATGATTTTAAAGCTGTCCCGGGTTATGACAATATCGTAACCTAAATAACTGAGTTGTGGAATATACAGGCCGATTTCACACAGTTTCTGTTTGAGCAGCTCCCAGTGCGGCAAGGTGCCACTGAAAACTTCGCCGCTGTCGGGATGTATTTTAAAGCGGGTCAGTTTCCTGTCCTCCCATTCGAATGCATCATTAAACTCCCCGCTGGCCACATCGACTTCTGCAAATAGCCCCCCGGCATGGGTATTGTCGATCACTCCCGACTTTACGGTGCCGAATTTTATATAGGCATTCGCCACCAGCGGATCCTGTCCGGTCGCATTCAATACCAGCACCCGCACTGAATTGGGGGCATGCGCGTAGAACCTGCGGATATCCTCATGAGCTGTCAGATATTCGGTAACGAGCGCGTCTTTTGAATTCGCCAGTAATGCCCTGACTTCCTGCGGCTGCACCAGTTGGTCGTTAATATAATAGCGGCCGCCGGATAAATGCAGCTTGTAAAAGCCCAGGCCCTGTGAACCTGCTGTGGGCTTCAGCACCAGATCCTGCCGGTCTTTCAGCAAGCTCAAAATTCCTTCAATGCTGGCCTCCAAACCGGGCGGGGCATCGGGCAGGATATACAGCTTCCCGGAAGTGATCTGGAAATAATATTCCGGCAGATATTCAGCAAAGGGCTGCAGGATATATCTGATGGATAGTTTGTCATCGATCCATTTCCTGAAAAAGCCATCCAGGGGCAGCAGCTTCTGGTAGGTGAAATCCGCCAAATAATCCCGGTAGTTCTCCTCGGTCAGGCCGTATACCTGAATTTTCTCGGACAGGAAGCCTCTTTTTTGGGCCCAGATTTTCTGCCGCCAGGTGGTGGTGTTATTATGGAAAAGATCATCAAAGCGCTCCCAGAATACATTTTCGGCATCATAGCCTGAGTACCCGCGCCGGACCATGACCCGGTGGATTATTTTGTTAAAAGCTTCCCTGCGCATGCTTGTCCCCTCCGCTTATTTTTGGCGCACCCTTTCGGGCGCACACTGTGCGCTCCTACAACCGTGTCGCAATTGTTTCTGTAGGGGCGATCAGTGATCGCCCGCCGCCTATTTCGGGTGCACCCTTTCGGGCGCACACTGTGCGCCCCTACAACGCGTGAGCCAAGGTTCTCCTCACACCTCACTCCTCACACCTCACTGTTTATCCCCTGACCAGCTGTTCTCAGGTAACGGGAAGATACTATCTTTCCCAACAACGCGTGAGCCAAGGTTCTCCTCACGCCTCACACCTCACGCCTCACTGTTTATCCCTCTTCTTCTGTAGAAATCTCCGCAGAGCTCATCTAGCAGCATCGGGCGGAAGCATTGTATGTCCAGGCCTGACTGGGAATTGATTTCGATGATTTTAAAGCTGTCCCGGGTTATGACAATATCGTAACCTAAATAACTGAGTTGCGGAATATACCGGCTGATTTCGCACAGCTTCCGTTTGATCAGCTCCCAGTGCGGCAGGGTTCCGCTTAAGACTTCGCCGCTGTCGGGATGTTTTTCAAAGCGGTTCAGTTTTCGGCCTTCCCATTCGACCGCATCATTAAACTTTCCGCTGGCCACATCGACTTCGGCAAATAACCCGCCGGCATGGACATTGTCTGCCACTCCCGACTTTGAATTGCCGAATTTTATATAGGCATACCCCACCAGCGGGTCGCGGCCGGTTTCATTAATAACCAGCACCCGCACGGAATTGGGGGCGTGAGCGTAGAATTTGCGGATATCCTCATTGGCGGTCAGATATTCGGTGACGACCGAGGATTTCAGATTTGTCAGGAATTCCGGTACTTCCTGCGGCTGCACCGGCTGCTGGTTGATATAATATTTTCCGGACTCCAGGGACAGCTTGCAAAAGCCCTGGCTGCGGAAGCCGATTACCGGCTTTACGGCCAGATGCTGCCGATCCGCCAGCAGGGCCAGGATCCCTTCGATGCTCGTTTCCACCGCGGGCGGGGCATCCGGCAAACGGAACACCTTCCCGCGCCTAACCAGGAAATAGTACTCCGGCAGATATTCGGCATAGGGCTGCAGGATATATCTGATGGATAGTTTGTCATCGATCCATTTGCTGAAAAAACCGTTGACGGGCAGCATTTTCAGGTAGGAAAAATCGCTTACATAATCGCGGTAGTTTGCTTCGGTCAGGCCGTATACCTGAATTTTCTCGGACAGGAAGCCTCTTTTTTGGGTCCAGATTTTCTGCCGCCAGGTGGCGCTGTCATTATGGAAAAGGTCGTCAAAGCGCTCCCAGAATGAATGAACAGCAAAAAATTCCGGGTATCCGCGCCGGACCATGACCCGGTGGATTATTTTGTCAAATGCTTCCCTGCGCATGCTTGTCCCCTTTTTTTGAAATTGTTAATTAATTTTACCCTGCCGCTGGCAAGGTGTCCATAAGGACAGCAGGATATTTGCTGCCCGGCAGCGAAAGCTTTTATGTTAAATTTTTAAAAAGGCGGATGTTTTCTATGAAAAAAGTTATCGTTTACGGCAGCATTACGCTGATGAAAATGCTTTGTTATGACGCCCGGGACAATGCGGATTTTCAAATTGCGGCTTTGGTTTCCGACCCGGATTATCTGGGGGGAGATGAACTGGCGGGCCTGCCCTGGGTCAGCTATGAAAAGATCCAGGCGCTTTATCCGCCGGATGAATACGATATGCTGGCTCTGTTCAACGGTTATCGCAGCATGCGCGCCCGGGACATAATTTTCGCCAAAGCTGAAAAGAGCGGCTATCAGCTGCGCAATTATATCAGCCCCCGCGCCGACGTCACGCCTGATATCAGAATGGGTGTGAACAATGTTATCATGGGCAATGCCCACACTGGCTTCGGCGGCTCGATGGGCGACAATAACCTTATCCGGCAGGGGGTCTACCTGGGGCATGAGTTTAAAATCGGCAATAACAATATTATTGCTGCCGGCTGCACCATCGGCGGCCATTGCCATATGGGCAACAGCTGCTATATCGGCGGCCATTGCCATATGGGCAGCAGCTGCTATATCGGCCTGGGGACTACCATCGTCAACCATATCAATATCGCTGATGAAACTTTGGCGGGGGCCGGCAGTGTGGTTATCCGCGACACTTTAGGAAGCAGGGGGACGTTCTTTTTGCTTCCTTTTTGCTTCCTTGTTTTGCTTCAGGAAGCACTGGGGACAGTCCCCCAGCTTCGCTCCGCGCAGCAGATGGGACAGTCCCCGAGCTTCCTTCAGGCAGATTTCCCCGAGCTTCGCTCCGCGCAGCAGATGGGACAGTCCTTCGGTGCACAAGCAGTTTTTCCGAGCTTCCTTCAGGCAGTTTTCCTTTTTGCTTCCTATTTTTTATTTATGGTATAATTAACTAAAAATGGATGTGGTGAAATTTGCCAAGAATAGCACGGGAACAATGTGAAAGCGGCATTTATCATGTAGTCCTCCGGGGGATCAATCGCCAGGATATATTCTATGACGATGACGATTTCAAGCATTTTCTTATAACACTCTTCCACAAGCAGGCAGACGATTCCTTCCGGGTCTACGGCTATTGCCTGATGAACAATCATATTCATCTTATGTTGAGAGAAAACGATGATAATGTTTCGCGAATCATGAGCAGGGTCGGGACCAGTTATGCATGGTGGTACAATCAGAAATATGACCGGTGCGGCCATGTATTTCAGGGGAGATTCGGCAGTGAATGTGTGGAAACGGATGCTTCCCTCTTGTCCGTGATACGTTATATCCATAATAATCCGGTCAAAGCAGGGCTGGCAGCGGCCGCCGAAGATTACCCCTGGAGCAGTATTCACGCTTATTATGGCGGCAGGGAATATCTGCCCGGCCTGACCGAACCGTCATTTATTCTGGGAATGATACACCAGAACAGATCCGATGCCGTCAAGGAATTCAAAGAGTTTATGCTGCAGGCAAACGACGACCAATGCCTTGATGATCAGTTCAAGCCCCGCAAGAGTGACGTCGAAGTAAAGGAAGAAATTACAGCGCTTATGAACGGGGAGCCAATAAGCAGACTTTTACAGTTGGATAAAGCAGTTCGAAAGGAAATATTGCAGCAGATCAAACAAAGTGACGGTGTTTCACAGCGGCAAATAGCTCGTGTAACCGGCATCAGTCCAAATATCATCTTTAAAGCGTAAGGAAGCAGGGGGACGTTCTTTTTGCTTCCGATTTTGCTTCCGGAAGCACAGGGGATACCCCTTCGGGGCATACCCTATAGGGCACAGGCAGGCAGATTTCCCCCAGCTTCCCTTCGGGCAGCAGATGTGTTACCCCTTCAGGGCATACCCTATAGGGCACAGGCAAGCAGTTTCCCCCGTGCTTCGCTTTGATCTTCGGAAGCATGAGGACAGACCCCCAGCTTCCCTTCGGGCAGCAGTTGGGTCAGTCCCCGAGCTTCCTCCTCACTCCTCACCCCTCACTGTTAAAAAAAAGGAAGCAAAAAGAACGTCCCCCTGCTTCCTAAAATATTATTATGAAGTAGATGAGCATGGTTACCAGGCCTAAGGGGACGCCCCACACGGCCCATTCTTTGCTGCTGATCCGCAGTTTGGAGGCGGAAATGATGTTGGGGATGTTGCCGGGGATCAGCATGCCGCCGCTGATCAACAGGCCCGTTATAATTGCCGTTACCTGAGTATCGGTCATCTGGTTGCTGATTTCTGCGGCGGTGAGGGTGGCATTATCCAGTACGGCTGAAATCATGTTTACCCAGTACAAGAGCTGCGGTGAAAGCCCCAGCACATATTTGTCGATCAATGGCTGGAAGCCTTCGCCTAAAAATACTAAAGCCATTACAAACAAGTAGACTTTTAAAGCCCTTACGATAATACCTTTCCAGGTTTCCTGCTCAACGATTTCTTCTTCTTCTGCTGTTTCATCAGTATTGCCCCGGGTGGAGCTTTGGCTGGTCCGGGCAACATATACGGCGCCAAATATTCCAAACCCGATTACGGCCGGAATAATATATTTGCCTAACAGGTAAAACAGGTAAAAGAAACTTTCATCCAATTTGGATATGGCTATGGTTGCCAGCGGTTCACCGATGGGAGTAAGGGCTGCTCCCAGGCCGATGGAGTAACAGGCTATGATGCAGACGACGATTTTTTGATTCCGCTGCAGCGGCAGCAGATAAATAATTTCCACCAGAATGATCGCTGCTACGATGGCGGTAATTACGCTGGACAGCAGCCCCAGTAAAACAATAGCCAGAAAGACTAAAACAGCGAGCGGGACTTTCTGTAAAACCATATTTATAAAGGTTTGAAATTTCTTATGCAGCAGGAAAAACAGCGCTCCGGCCGCGAACACTGCTGACGCGATCATTATCGGTTCTTCAAGGGCTTTTATGGCCAGCTCGATGTTCATTATCCCTGATATGAAGGCGGCTGCCAGGCCCATTATAAAAAGAAACGGCTCCAGATTTTCTTCCACTGTCTTGCTGATAAATGGAATTGCCAGCACCAGGAGCAGTATTATTATGAGACCTGTAATAACCATTTGTATCATTCCCCTTTTGCAGTGCATGTTTAACTGATAAATCTCTTACTTATATTAATATATATGAATAATTAACGCCAATGTTTTAGCAGGAAGCATAAACTGTGAGGCGTGAGGAGTGAGGGGTGAGGTGGTGTATGGTCGTTGTTATGTAGGGGCGATCAGTGATCGCCCGCCGCCGATTTCGGGCGCACAACCTTTCGGGCGCACAATGTGCGCCCCTACAACGCGTGAGCCAGGGATCTCCTCACCCCTCACCCCTCACTGTTTAAGACCGGGCCCAAGCGATTTTAACCATACGGCTTAAATAAAAACCTTCATAAGCCGGGATGGTTAAAACAAGCGCCTGACTAACTGTTCTCAGGTAACGGGAAGATACTATCTTCCCCTGCAACGCGTGAGCCAAGGATCCCCTCACTCCTCACTCCTCACTCCTCACCCCTCACTCCTCACTGTCAAATATGGAAGCAAAAAGAACGTCCCCCTGCTTCCTAAAAATTTTTAAAGGAGAATTCCCGGAAGATGTCCTTGATGATGTCATTTTCCTCTTTTTTCAGCCATTCTGATTGGTCATACTCCGGGTTGATACCGATGGTTTGGGGTTTGGACAGCCACAGGGGATTGTAGGGAAGCAGGCCAATCTCTTTGACCCGGCAGTCCCGCAGGAAGTCCCTGATGGCCAACAGGTTGCTTGTTTCCGTGGTGATGCCCGGAATCAATGGAATGCGAGGCAGTACGTTGACCGTATTGCTGCGGTAAAGGGCGGCAAAGTTTTCCAGTATGATGTCATTATAGACGCCGCAGTACTTTTTGTGCTGATCCCGGTCATAGATTTTTATGTCAAAATAGATAAGATCGATCCAAGGCAGCAGTTCCGTTTCAAATCTTTCCCGGTTATAGAAACCGCAGGTCTCAAGGCAGATATGGATATTTCGCTCCTTAAGTTTTTGTGCCGTTTCAGCCAGATAGGACATGTGCAGGGTCGGTTCACCTCCGGAAAAGGTAACCCCGCCATGAGAGTTTTTATAAAAAACTTCGTCTTTGATCAATTTTTTATAAAGATCTTCTGGACTATAGGCAGTTCCGGCAAAATGCAAAGCCTGGGCTAAGCACGCATCGATGCAATTTCCGCATAGCTGACATATTGCCTGGTCGACGGGGTAACTTCCGTCTTCTTTGATTTTAATCGCCTCCTGACTGCAGGCGTTCATGCATTCACGGCAGCCGATGCACTTGTCTGCTTCATAAACGATTTGCTGCTGCGATGATTTGGTTTCCGGATTCTGGCACCAGACACAGGACAGCGGACATCCTTTCATGAAAACCACGGTCCTGATGCCTGGTCCATCATCCAGGGAATTCCTTTTCAAGTCTGCAACCAGAGGGTAATTGACATTGGTTTTCATCGGCTCATATACTCCGCTCTTTCAATCAGTTCTTCCTGCATATTGGCATTCAGCTTGACAAAATAGGCATTGTAACCGGAGATCCTTACGATAAGCCAGCGGTAGTCATCGGGGTTTTTCATGGCTTCACGCATCGTGTCAGATGTGATCACATTACACTGCCATTGCATGCCGCCCATTTCCATATAACTCTTGATGTAACTGGCGAACTGATCGAGCACTTCTTCCTGGGGGTCACCCGGGTGGGGGACCAGCTTGACATTGAAAGCAATGTTGTTGGGCATTTTCAGGTTATTCAGCCTGCTCACATCATGAATGTTGTCTAAAACCTGATCAGATGCTGCCGGGGATGGAGTCAGACCGGGCGTAAAGGCTTTGCCGCGTTTTCTTCCCGATGGCAGGGCGCCTGAAAGCATACCAAAGCCGACATGATAACTGATGGACCAGTAACCCGGCCAATAAATGCCGCCGCGGTAATTCTTCTGTGAAATGTAATAATCATAACAGTAATCCATTAAATCCTGGGCGATCCGGTTCGGTTCTCCATTCTCCGCCGCTGAACCAAATTTTTTGACTTGATTTATCTTCATCAGTATCTTTTTATTCTCTTCTTTCTCGAAGTTATCAGCCAGAGCCGCCCGCAAAGCTGGAAAATCCAGTTCTTTCTTTTCGTAGATCAGTTCCTTGATCACGCACAGGCTGTCGATCACATCTGAAATGGATACTAAGGCTACACCGGAAGTATTATATACTGCCCCGCCATTGATCACGTCCATGCCTTTTTCCATGGGCCCCCGGAAACAGGCTGACAAAAGCGGGGTGGGATGCATGTACTTATGGGCTTCGCCCAGGTAGTTGTTGGCTTCCACCGACATCTCCATCAGATATCTGAGCTGTTTTTTATATGCATTAAGGAATTCGTCAAAAGTTTTCATATTTGCCGGGTCGCCGGTTTCAGGGCCGATCTGCTCTTCCATGACCGGATGATAGCCGTTGTTTAAAACCATTTCCATCGGGGCAACCGTATTAAGGAGCATACAATTGGTATGGCCGTAATGCCGGCCGCAGATATCGGGTTCCACACACCCTGACGCTCCCCAATCGCGGGCGTCTTCCGCCGGGATCCCTTCATTTATCAGAGCTTCTATGACTGCTTTGTCATTCTGAATGATGGGTGATGCAGCCATGTTTATATTGACTTCACACAATCGGCGCAGATACTCTTCGGAGTTCACGCCCGGATAGTAGCGGGCATTCATGTTGGGATCCTGGAAACAAAGCATCTCCGCAACCTTTAATATGATGTAGGTCATGTCATTGACCGCACTGTTTCCCTCTTTGTCCACGCCGCCAACGGTTACGGTATCATCAGAAGAAGTGCCTCCGAACAGCTTGTTGCCAACTCCGGGGACCAGCGGATCATGGTCATTGAATCTGAGGAACAGGCTTCCCACGTATTCCATGGTCTTTTTTATGACTGTTTCTTTTGCTTGCGGTGTGGAGGCCTTTTCCATATCTTTCAGGAATAAAGGCTGCAGCAGCTGATCCAATCTGCCGATGGAAAGCGCGGAGTTGGCATTTTCCTGATGAAGTGCAGTAAATACAGTCCAAATGGAGGTAACTGCTTCATAAACGGATTCCGCTGGTTTAGCAGGTACTTTCATACAGATCCGGCTCATTTCCAGCAGCTCTTCCCGGCGCTGGTTTTCTTCCGGTTTGGACGGGTCCAGCTGTTCTGCCATATGGGCAGCTTCACGGCTCAGATTACGGGCATAGTCGATGACACCCTCCACGGCGATCTGCATGGAGCGGTAGAAGTTTTTCCTGGCCTGATCCTGGGTCTCGTTTTCCTTCTTTGCTGCTTCTTCGGCCACTGCTTCAAGGCCTTTATGCAAAACGGTTTCAAAATCAGGTATCGTATGGGAAATGGCATTGTTTTTCATCATGAAGTATAAGACGAAACGTTCATCGAGCTGCTGGGAAAGAGGATAACCGAATTCTTTCCGGCAGTATTCTCTTACAGTCCGGTCCTGCCAGTAGGGGAATATTTCAATATCCAACTTCTCTGCATCGGCCGGGGATAAATCGTTGGGATTGAGCTTGCGGGTGGAGATGGTCTTTAATTCGGTCCAGATCATGGTTCCGATGAATTCAGGATAAAGGGGGACACCAACTTCTTTGGAGGTGGTGGATCCGGGAACCAGATGATGATCCCATATGACCGGCTTTTTATGTTCCAGGATATAGCGCAGTGCCTGGGCCTGGCGGAGGCCGGGGTCCAGGGGATTATTCTCTTTATCGACTTCGAAGCCGTTGGCCCGGTGATACTGGGTCAGCAAGTCAGCCCTCTCGATACAGATGGTGGGTTTGATGCCAAAGCGCCGGTTGCGCAGATATTTAAGCCGCGGAAAATCATTCAGGCTGTAATCTGCCAGATAGGGATCTGGAAGATGCTGGACCTGGTCTGTCTTCCGATTCAGACCACTGCGATATCTCTGGACGTGGTCGGTTTTTTCCCGGCATTTTTCAATATCCACTTCTTCCACTTCCTGAAGCGGCTCTTTGCCCTTGCCGCTTATAAGCAATCCGGTGAGATAAGAGAAGCGGGAAAGATATGCCATATTGCCGGAATAACTCATTTCATTGGTCAGCAGCAGCTCCAGGGTCTCATCTCCGCTCTTGCTCCACATTCTGGCCAGGGTAGGCTTATCCTTGTAAACGATGATGGTGTCGGCATCATCTATCTTACCTTGGCCGGAACTCATCCTGCCATCTTTGAACTGGACATGAACATTCACCGAATCATCTTTGGTACAGATCAAATAACGGGCGTTAAAAACAAATCCTGTTTCCGGATTGCAGATTTCTCTGCGCATCTTTTCACTGAGCCTAAAAGTCATAGATATTGCCTTCAGGGAAAGCTGAAACAAAGCAATGGATAAATCATCCTTTAAGTGAGCCATTTTAAAAAACCTCCCTATCTCTCCTCACCATTTATTGCTGGTCAGTTGTGATCTCCTGTTTTATCGAATGATGTGCTGGTGATCATTCCGGCCTGAAATCAGCCAAATCGGCCAACAGGTCATGGGCGATCTGTTGGAAGTATTTTTCGGGATTGGCCTCATACTCCCGGAAGCCATGACTGTTATACAAAGATACCAGGCCGTGCAGTCCCGCCCATAACCGGATGACTTGAAAAGTGATCTGCTCTTCCGGAGCCTTTGCGTTTTTTAATATCTGAGCCAGCGCTTCTTCTGCCGTCCGGGCAAAATAGAAAGCTACTTCTTTTTCCTCCCGGGCTACAGGCTCCAGGTCGCTATCGATATAATCCGTATACTTGGGGACGTCCCAGTTGAACATGATATTATAATAATTGGCATTTTCCATGCCGAAACGGAGGTATACTGTACTTAGCATGCGCAATTTTTCCAGGGGATCGGCAATCCCTTCCAGGGCAGCTTCCGCCTGGGCATTGAGCATCTCGAAACCCCGGGTCAGCACTCGTATATAGATCTCTTCCTTGGAAGAAAAATAATTGTAAATGGTTTTGGCCGCACACCCCAGACGATTTCCCAGTTTACGCATGGAAAGACTGGCATATCCTTCTTTGCCGATGATCTCTAAAGCCTGGTCCAGGATATGATCTTTGGCTTTTTCTATCTCTAAATTACTTCTCGCTGCACGCGGCATATTCTTATTCCTTTCTTTCTTAAAAAGCTATCCGCCGGAGATCATGGAAAAAAAGGCGATGGAATCACCATTCGCCAGTTTGGTGTCCGGGGGCGCGATGGCTCCGTTGATACTGACCATCAATAACCGTGCCAAAAGCCTGGGCATGCGAAGCGCCTTGAGTACATCAGACAGCAAGGCTCCATCCGGCAGCTCCATCCAGCCTTTCTCATCCAGTTTACTGCGGTTACAGCCCGGAGGGGCAGTGACTCGAACCCTGATCATGCTATAACCTCCGCCTCCAGTTCCAATAATGATGGGATATTCAACGCCTGGATCGTTTCGTCAAGGGGGATACCGGTTTCCGGGTCATACCCCATAGCCTGCCAGTGATATTTGGCCTGGGCATCCGCCAGGGTCGTTGCGTTCTTCAAGGGACCGGATCTAAGCGGCGGATCTCCCTGCATTCTTTTGGGCAGGTGCCGGTCAGCAGGCTTTATACCATGCTTTATATTGAACATATGGCGCAGGGTCTGGATCCTTTTCCCCATTTCCAGATACTCATCACCTGTCCTTTGCCAACCGGCGGCAGCATTTAAATAATCTGTCAGTTTCCACATGTGGACCCCCATAAGCTGGCCATAATAGCATCCGCCCGAGCCATCGACCAGCATGGAATAACAGACGGTTGCACAACTGGCGATGCCGATTGCTTCATTGGGAATATGATCGGCTTTCTTGGGATGAGGTTTCACTGGCGGAGCCCAGGAACAAATATCCCATAAGGCCATATTTCCATACATACCGCCGGAACCAATAGTGTGCTTGCCGGGAGCCGGTTCGGTCATATAGTGAACCGCCAGCTGTGTATCATATCTGGAATCGTGCATGCCCGGTTCCTGCCCGCCCACATGCATTGCATATAATGCAGTATCAGGTCCAAAATATTCCGCCGCTTTTTTCACCCCGTCTGCCAGCTTGTCGCCGATGCCTTCCCGGGCTACCATCTGTTTTACCAGCTTGACGATATCCTGGTCATTTCCCCACTTAAGTTCCAGGCCGCCGGTTTGCTGCTTATCGATCAGTCCTTTTTCAAAACATTCAATGGCATAGGCAACTGTGTTGCCGGCAGATATGCTGTCCATGCCGGCCCGGTTTAAAAGCTCATTAATGTAAAGTATCGATTCCAGTTTGTTGTTGAGCAGCAGAGGACCAAAAGCCTGGATAGTTTCGTATTCAGGCTTATGGGTATGAGCAAATTCACCGCCATTCAGATCGCTGATATCTATGACGCCGCCGCAGCCTAAAGGGCAGGCGTAACAATGGTATTTTTTCGTTTCCCGGGCCAGGATGTTATCAGGATCGAAACTTTTAGCCAAAGCGGGAACATCTTTAGGCACGCCCCCCCAGTTCTTTACCGGGCCGTCGCCCATGTTTACCGCCATGACCGTATTGACAGAAGTACCCCATTTGCGCAGGGGAGCAACATTGGCAGAGCCGTCCAAAGGCATGCTGAGAGGCAGGATGCCCATTACTTTTCCCAAGGTGCCGTAGATCTTGCCTTTCATGACTTCAGGCGGGTAAGCCTTCTTGACCTTGGCTGCCAGTTCTTTACTCAGTTCCTTGACTTTTTCCTTGTCCTCGCAGTCTATTTTTTGACTGCCGGCTAAAACCAAGGCCTTGAGTTTTTTACTGCCCATTACTGCTCCGACTCCGGAGCGGGCAGCAATCCTGCCTCCCTCATTGCAGATACCGGAGATCAGAGAAAGGTTTTCCCCAGCTGTACCAATTACAGCTACGGAAGCTTTTCTTTTACCACTGCTGCTGCCCAGCAGTTTCTGTTCTGCTTCAACCGCATCCGTTCCCCAATATTCAGAAGCATCCCTTAACTCGCATACCTCGTTGTCCATATAAAAGTAGACGGGCTTTTCACTGATTCCTTTGAAAAAAATAGCGTCCACACCGCATTGTTTGATAGCCGGAGAGAAAGTGCCGCCGCAGTTTGCGTCGCCCCATCCGCCGGTCAGCGGAGATTTAGTCACCACCATCCAACGGCCGCACATAAGAGCTCCGGTGCCGGTCAATGCACCACTGACAAAGCCAATGATGTTATCAGCACCCAGCGGTTCAGCACCTGGCGGGATATGCTTGTACAGATACCATGCTCCCAGTCCCTTGCCCGACAAAACCTGGTCATACACTTCCCCGGGCACTTTCTTCCTGACTATAGTTCCATCTGAGAGATCAACTTCCAATATATGACCCATACAACTTTTCACTGTCTGCTCCCCCTTTCCATTTGTTAAAAGATATGACTCTTGCCTTTAAAATATAAAATTTGCAGTTTTAATAATCCAAAAGGTAATATTTAATAATATAGTAACGCTGTTACTTTTAAAAAGCAAGTACTTAAACGTGAGGCGATTAACCGTGAGGCGTGAGGGGTGAGGAGTACGCCCCGTAATAAGCCGGGATGGTTAAAACAAGCGCAGGGAGGTAAAGGCGATTAAGCCCTTAAACACCTATATTACCGATAAACAGCGTCAACATAACTGCCCTATGCCTTGTACAATGTAAGACCGGGCCCAAACGATTTTAACCATACGGCTTAAATAAAAACCTGTACAAGCCGGAATGGTTAAAATAAGCGCCTGAGAACAGTTGGGGGTTAGTTGGTTAGAAGACAGGAGTCAGGGGTCAGACGCAACGGATATAAGCCGGAATGATTAAAACAAAGCGTGTAAAAAGGACCGTCCCCGTTACACGCACCCCTCCGGGGCACAGGCAAGCAGTTTCCCCCTTGCTTCCGAGCGCGAAGCGCAACTCCTCACGCCTCACCCCTCACTGTCAAAAAAGGAAGCAAAAAGAACGTCCCCCTGCTTCCCCCTGTTTCCTAAAAGTTTTTGTAGGTTATTTCGCCGCATTTGTCGGTGGGCTGGGGCTGGGGCTTGCCGGGGCCGGGGGCAAAGTTGTCCGCCCAGATGTGACAGATGGGTTTGTTCATTTTCGCGGCTTTATCAAGGATCTGTACGGTCACCGGGTCGTCTTCGTCTTCACTGCCGTCCCACAGGACTATCAGCACATCGCTGTATTCAGCGATATAATTCCCGGCCTTGGTAAAGGCTGATTTCCTGGTAGACGACGGCGGCATTTCAATTATTTCGATGGCTTTATGTTCCAGCCAGTATTTCAGTTCTTTGCGCAGTTCGGCTCCCGGGCTGTCAGGACAGCAGTCATTTTCCGGGGCAAATTCGTCCAGATACTCTTTTTGCGGCAGCGGCAATATGGCGATCAATCTGGCGGCTTCCTGCTTCAGCAGCTGTCTGGCGATCAGGCGCTCGGCTCCCGCGGCCAGGGTGGAGAAAATAGTCAGGTAATGTTGGGCAAACTGCTGTTCAATAAAGTTGATGGCCTCACTCACCGCCTGTTCCAATTTTTCGGTCTGGCGGGGATCTAGGCTGCTGTGGCCGGCAATGCCGATGCTGAGTGTTTTCCATTCCGCCATGGTGGTGAGGGCTTTAAATTCCCTGACATTTACATGCATGCCGACAATATGGTCCGGAGGCAGGCTGGATAGTTCAAATTTGCGTTTATCAGCCAGGCTGCTCATTTTGATCAGGTTTTCCAGAGAGCGGGCGCCGTGATAATATTTGTTGACCCGAAGCAGGGCATCGAGGACTCCGGTTTCGATATTGAAACGCTCATCGTTCCTTATCTGCGGTGCGCTGGTCTCCAGATAATGCCTGAGGATGAAAGCGCGGCGGATCATATAAAGCCGGTCCTCAACGGTATTGGGATTGCCGTTGATGCCCCGGATGTTGATATAGGCACTCAGGCGGCTGATAAAGTCAGGTTTCTTAGCGTTGCGGTCTTCGATGGAATTACCCTTTTGAAATTCGGCAAACGAATGGCGGGTGGCGCCAGCGAAAACATGTATCCCTCCGCCCAGCGGCCGGGCTATGCCATGGTCACTGAATTCACCGTCCTGCATGGGGGCTAAAAAGTAACGCAGCCAGCCTAAATTCCTGCCTTCGCAGGGATTATCGAATTCGTCCCAGAAGACCAGCGGCATTTTGCCCTGCAGATTGAGGTCTCTTATCTGGTGAAAAGCAGTAAGCAATTCCTGGGATGATTCGAATTGGGAAAGGTTAAAGGTCAGCTGGGCATTTTCACTGATGCCCAGGCCTTTGGCAATTTCTTTGACTACAAATGATTTACCTGCCCCCGGAGGCCCGAATACTGCCACACACAGGGGGATCTTCGGACTTTTGAGCCGCAGATATTCCTGCATGGCATTTTTCACACTGCGGACTCCTTCGATTTCCTGCCGGTCCGCACTGGACCAGGCGCCGATGGTTTCCACCGGAACATCGGGCAGAGCGGAAAGTGAACCGGTCAGCACTATATTGCGGGCACATTCATTTACCGCATTCTGCGGGTCCTGCATGGCAAAGCAAACCAGCTGCCGTTTGAGCAGTTTTTCTTCCAGGATCGTCCAGTCATTTTCCGCTTCCCTGCCGATCAGGGCTTCATTGTTCATACTGAAGAATCCCAGGTTTTCGATTATTCCGCCGGCATAATTTTCCCGGCTTCCGTCCTGCGAGCATAATTCACGATAAAAATCAGCTATGCCGGCAAATGGAAAAGTCAGCTGTTTATAATTATCCTTTTCAACTGCTTCATAGCCTATGATGTGCAGCTTGCGCGATAGTTTGATCCCTTTGGCGCAGGCTCCCACCCAGTCCATGGTCTGGGGCTCTTCTGCCCAATCAGAAGCCAGGGCTCCCAGTATGCAGGCATGATAACCCATTACCTGGCCGGGGAAATGATTGGCAAAATCACCTTCCTGCCAGCTGCGGTCAAAAATCATGGTGGTTTTTTCCCGGCCGACAATGATTACTCCGCTGGCACCTAATGTTACTATTACTTGCCTGTATTTCACTGCTTTTCCCCCGGCGTCAGCAAAGGGACAGCTGCTGCTCAAGACTGCTGCTGCAACTTCTTCCATCATCCTTTCCCAGGAAAGCGATAATCCTATTTTTACCTTGCAGGCCCGCAGATCGCTTAAAGATGTAACAATGGTAGTACGGTCCGCCAGATTCAAATCCGTTATGCGTTCAAGGAGAGGGTTTTCCCGCCCATCGTTGTACTGCCCCAGCTGGATGATGATATCCTGCGGCAGAACATTGCCGGCGCCTGAGGTCAAAACTTCGGGCCAGCCTTCCCGGCAGTTGCGAAAGCCCAGATTGGTATCCTGGATGATCAGCAGGTCAGGGTGACCCGTAAGCCTGGCTGCCGCGTAATCCCAGTCGCCGGGTTCAAATTCATGCCATTTCTCCAGGCGATATGAATGATGCGCAAATCCGGGGTTGGGGAACTCCCGCCATACCGTCCAGGAGGTGGTTATCCGGCTGTCTTTGGGACGGTTCAGCAATTCCTCATTTATAACATTGCCTTCCACCGTGGCCGTATCCGCCGCTGTCATTTTGCCCAACAGCTGATAGATCATAGCCGAGCCGCCCGGTTTGGAACTCAGCCTGACTTTGGTGTCTTCTGTATGTTTTTCCCAGTAATAGACCCCGCCCCTGACGATGATCTCTTCATAATGGATCCTGAACCAATCTACGGTAGGGTCTCCGCATACCTGGATAAGTTTTTTCATAGCGCTTTCTCCTTTGCCGGATAATAACTTTGTTATCCTCTACCTTGTATTATGGAATATTATCCGGATTTTCACAATAACAAGCTCCTAAGCGGTAAATCAGCGGGCCGGGAAAGGCGTGAGGTGTGAGGGGTTGTTTTTAAATTGTTTCTCTTTTGTTGCTTTACAATAATTTTTCCATGCTATAACATGAAATAAACAAGTATATCGCAAATAGTCATTGGAAAGTGAATCAACAGTACAAAGCTGCGGAAAGCCGCATCTCTGTGACTGGTCAGGGATCACTGCATAAAATCTGCCAAAAGGAGGTTGCTGTTATGATCTATGAAAAACCGGAATTAATAGTATATGAAGAAATAAATGAAATGACCGGAACGCCAAAGTATTCTGAATTACCGCCCCCCTAAAGGAGGATTTAATAAAAAGTCCGGGTAACCGGACTTTTTAGACCGTCAAAAAAAGCGAATCTCATTGTTACATCACAAACCCCGCTCAATCGCCGTACCTCAGTACGCCTCAATCGTGGGGCTTGCTCGTGCCTCGATCTTCACTTTTTTTCTTCGGTCTGCCAACTTATTTGACAAACTAAAAAGTCCGGGTAACCGGTCTTTTTTTATGGTTTCATCAAGGAAGCATACGGTTACCCCTATAGGGTATACGCTCCTATAAATGTGTTGCAATCGTTCCTGTAGGGGCGATCAGTGATCGCCCGCCGCTTCACGCCTCACGCCTCACTAATTACCCCCTGCTTCCAAAACAGAGCAAAGTTAATATAACCCTCCAGTGTAACCTTTTGGTTTAAAAACCAATAAAATATAGCAAATACTGAAAGGAGGGTTACAAATGTCCTGTGCAAATAATGTTACCAGTCAGATCAATGGATGTCTTTGCACTACAATATGCTTTACTCCCAGTCAGGATGCTTATATTGCTGAGTTTTATCCACACACAAACTTTGGAGAAGCCCCCTATTTATATGTAAGTCAATACGATTGTCCAACCCAAATCTGCCCATGCACTGATGATTATCGCAGTTTGCTGCAATTTGATCTATGTAGTCTGGGGTGCAATTATATTCCTCCCAATAGTGAGATCATCTATGCTTATCTGGAGTTGAGTATTTATCGTAATGAAGTGCCAGGAGATATTGAAGTATGCCTTTATAATGTTTTGGCTCCATGGGAAGAAGACAGCGTTACCTGGTGCAATCAACCGCCAATTTTCCTTTGCCCGGAATACTGCAGTACCGTCTGTCCCGGGAACTTCGAAAAACTTTATTTTGATGTATGCTCACTGGTAAAAGGATGGTACTCCGGGTGTTGTCCCAATAATGGAATAATGCTGATTGGAAATGAAATATTTAACAGTCTGGTAGGATTTTATAGTTCGGAATTCCCCAATAGTATGCTTTGGCCTAAACTGGTCGTAGGTTATATTCAGAAATGCTGCCCACCTTTTCGCAACAATACCAATGGCGCCGAATAGGGTATGCCCCGAAGGGGTATAATTAGTGAGGCGTGAGGGGTGAGGAGTTGCGCTTCGCGCTTTTTGGAAGCAGGGAGGAAACTGTTTGGAGGAAGCTCGGGGACTGACCCATCTGCTGCCCGAAGGGAAGCTGGGGGTCTGTACCCTGTGCTTCCTGTATTTAAGCCGACCTGATTAAAAACGCTGGCGTCAGGTCTTAAACTGCGAGGAGTGAGGCGTGAGGGGTCTTGTCTCTGCACCCCTTACAGCAAATTTCGGGCGCACGATGTGCGCCCCTACTGTAGGGGCGATCAGTGATCGCCCGCCGCCTCACACCTCACTATTCCTATTCTACCGTCACGCTTTTAGCCAGGTTTCTTGGTTTGTCTACATCCGCTCCTCTGAACACTGCCATATAATAAGCAAATATCTGTAACGGAACTACGGAAACCAAAGAGCTTAACAATGGGTTGGTATCCGGCATTACTATATGCTCGTCGCATTCCCGGCAGGCTTCGCTCAGGCTCTCCTGGTAAACAGCTGCTACTACTGCCCCACGGGCTTTGACTTCTTTAATATTGGACATGCTTTTTTCCGCTAAAGCCTCCTGGGTGATAAGCGCTAAAACCGGGACTCCTTCACTGATCAGGGCCAGGGGTCCGTGTTTCAACTCTCCAGCGGCATAGGCCTCGGCATGGATGTAGGAAATTTCTTTGAGCTTCAATGCTCCTTCCATGGCTACGGCATAATCGAAGCCGCGTCCCAGGAAGAAGGTGCTCTGCACATCCTTATAGCGTCTGGCCAGTTCTTCAACTTTGCTTTGCTGGTTAAAAACAGCTTCGACTTTTTTATCGATGTCCGCTAATTCTGCGGTCAGCGCCTGCAGTTCCGAACTTTCACAAGTCCCTTTCAATTGGGCTATATAAATTGCCAGCAGATACATTATAAGCAACTGAGTGGAGTAGGCTTTGGTTGACGCTACCGCTATCTCCGGCCCGGCATGGGTATAGATGACCTGATCGGCTTCCCGGGCGGCTGAGCTTCCCACTACATTGGTAACGGCTAAAACCTTTATGCCGTTGCGTCTGGCTTCACGCAGGACTGCCAGGGTATCGGCGGTTTCACCGGACTGGCTTATTACTATCATTAAATCGTCGGGTTGCCACAATATGTCACGGTAGCGAAATTCTGAAGCGATATCAGTTTCTACCGGTATGCGGGCCAGTTTTTCGATGATGATCCGTCCTACCAGGCCTGCATGGTAGGCAGTACCGCAGGCGACGATATAGATCTTGCCGGCTTTTTTAAATTCTTCATCCATTCCCAGGAAGGGCATATCAACTGCCCCATCCTTTATCTTGCCACGCAGGGTCTGTCTTATGGCATCGGGCTGCTCATGGATCTCTTTGAGCATGAAATGATCATAGCCGCCTTTTTCTGCGGCAACCGCATTCCATTTGACCGTGAATATTTCTTTGCTGACTGGATTGCCGGCAAAGTCGGTAAAGATAACTTTATCAGCCGTTACTACTACAAATTCGTAATCCTCCATAATATACACCTGGGTGGTCTTGCCTAATATAGCCGGTATATCCGAGGCAACGTAGTTTTCCCCGTCGCCCAGGCCCACGATCAGCGGGCTGTCCTTTTTCGCAGCGATAACTTTGTCGGGTTCATCCCGGCTGATGACTGCAATGGCAAAGGAACCGCGCAAACTGGCAAGGGTTTTGCGCACTGCGCTTTCCAGGGAACCGTCATAGTTTTTTTCGATCAAATGAATGATTACCTCGGTATCAGTTTCGGAAATAAACTTATGCCCCTCTGATATCAATTCATCTTTTAAGACTGCGTAGTTTTCTATGATGCCGTTATGCACAAGGGCTATATTGCCTGTGCAGTCGGTATGGGGATGAGCATTTTCATCGCTGGGCACACCATGGGTGGCCCATCTGGTGTGGCCGATCCCCAAACTGCTGACCGGCAACTCTCCCAATGACTGGATCAGCCCGGCAAGCCGGCCTTTTTTCTTGTGTACTGCTATTTCCCCGTCCTGGTAAATCGCTATGCCGGCTGAGTCGTACCCTCTATATTCCAATTTATTTAATCCATCCAATATGACCGGCACTGCATTGCCGCGGCCGATATATCCCATTATTCCACACATTTAAAAATCCTCCTCAAAGAGTGCCAAAGCGGCATCCCTTTTACATCTCCGCTGGTAAACATTTTTGTCGCGGTCATTGCTGGCCGGTTTTATATGTTTACTGACGATGACGGCACACCGGGGGGTCATCCGCCGAATCTTCGATCAACCCCCGCCTCGTCACCCGCTTTGGCTGTTTGCCCTTAAGCGGGTCTGGCGCTTATTTTTTTAGACAAAAGAACTGTCCCCTTGTCTACGTTTTGCTGCATTCCTCTTTTAGATTATTTTGTGGGCTCGCAGGCTCGCCCGCTAAGGTTCGGGCGATTACTAATCGCCCCTACAACGTATGAGCCAAGGTTCTCCTCACACCTCACGCATCACTCCCCACTTCAAAAAAAGGGAGAAAAATGTGTAAAAGGTTCGGGCGATTACTAATCGCCCCTACGACGCATGGGCCAAGGTTCTCCTCACACCTCACGCATCACTCCCCACTTCAAAAAAAGGGAGAAAAATGTGTAAAAGGTTCGGGCGATTACTAATCGCCCCTACAACGTATGAGCGAAGGTTCTCCTCACACCTCACTCCTCACTCTATTGCCTAGATCCCTGAAACACTTTCAACTGCTCTTCTGATGTCTTCTATCACCTCTTCCAGCAAATTTTTGTCCGGTCCCTGGGCCATGATGCGCACCAGCGGTTCAGTGCCGGACGGTCTGACTACCAGCTTGCCCCATTTGCCAAGTTTTTGCTCGGCTTCTTCCAGGACTTCCTTTATCAGCGGCAAGGCCAGGACTTTTTCTTTGTTTTCGATTCTTACGTTGACCAGTATCTGCGGCTGCTTTTCCATTTCCCGGGTCAGCTCGCTTAAAGAGAGACCGGTGCGCTTTAAAACTTCCGCAACTTTTAAAGAGGTCAACATACCGTCGCCGGTGGTGGCATGGTCAAGGAAAATTATGTGTCCGGACTGTTCGCCGCCTATTTTACCGCCTGTTTCCTGCATTTTCTCCAGGACATAACGGTCGCCGACTTTGGTGCTGACTATTTCAACATTTTCCCTTTGCAGGGCCATGTCCAGCCCGATGTTGCTCATAACGGTCACAACTACCAGCGGGGGATCAAGTTTTTTCCGGCGCTGCATATCGAGAGCGCATATCAGTATCTGCAGGTCGCCGTCCAGTTCATTGCCCCGTTCATCGACCAGGATGCAGCGGTCGGCATCCCCATCGAAGGCTACGCCGATATCAGCTTTACTGTTGATCACTTCTTTCTGCAGGCTGCCGGTATCGGTGGAGCCGCAGCGGTCATTGATATTCACGCCGTTGGGCTGGTCGTTGATGGCAATAACTTTTGCCCCCATGCGCTCCCATAACATTGGTCCCAGCTCATAAGCTGCACCGTTGGCGCAGTCGATGACTGCAGTGATTCCGCTTAAGTCTTTATCCAGGGAATAGCAGTCCATCAGGTAGCTGATATATTTGTTGCCGGCATCGGGGACCGTATAGACTCTTCCCACTTCGGGCCCCTGGGGGTGCGGTATATCTGATGTCCCTCCCAGGACTATTTTTTCAATTTCCGTTTCTATTTCGTCCGGCAGTTTAAAACCGTTGGGACCGAAAAATTTGATGCCGTTATCTGCCACCGGATTGTGGGAGGCGGAGATAACTATGCCGCAGGATGCTTCATATACTCTGGTCAGATAAGCCACGGCCGGGGTGGGAATGATGCCAACCGTAAGGGCATCGGATCCGGTGGAGCAGATCCCGGCTACTAAAGCGGCCTCCAGCATATCGCAGGATATGCGCGTATCTTTGCCGACTAAAATGCGCGGCCTGACGCCTTCGGACCGGCTCGCCAGCACATAGCTTCCGGCTCTTCCCAAAGCAAAAGCCATTTCCGGGGTCAGATCTACATTGGCCACCCCTCTTACTCCGTCAGTTCCAAATAATGCCCCCATAATGACCCTCCTGATATTATTATGTTCAAAATCAGCATATGCGTTTTAAAACCTGAAAGTGTATATAGAACTTGATCTGCGCTGTTACTTGTCCTTACTCTTCACCGGCTGCTTCGGTTTGCGCCGCGTCTGCCGGCTTGATTTCTATATATATCTCAGCCTGGGAGGGATAGACTTTTACTCCCTCAGGCACTGAAAGTTCAGCTTCAACAGTGATCGATTTGCTGTAGCCGCTTACATCAATAGTTTTAGTCTCTATCTCGCTTAAATTTTCGATCAAATCCGGGTTGCCGGCCACTAAAACTTCCAGGGGTTCAATAACGACTTCCCCCATTGCCAAGCCTTCTGCCACATCACCTTCAAAAACTGCCTTGAGGGGCAATTTCTTACTGGCCATTTTTTCGCTGACTACTGCATATACGGTGGCTTTGGCCGGGATCAATCTGACCCCTTCAATAATATTCCCATCCTTATCCAGGGCCTTAAGATCTGCAGTGATGCTCTGCATTTCGCTGGCGGCGGCAATGGTTACCGGCGCTATAACCGTTTGCACACTGCTTATCGCGCTCTTATCTCCCTGCACTGAGCATTGTTCCGGCACAGTAAATATATCGGTGAGCTCAAATCCCTCCGCCAGATCGTTCTGGGCACGGGGTACGATGGTCAATATATTTTTTTGCATTTCAGCGATCACCACTTTTACCTTGTCCGGCTCCACTTTAGCAAGTAAAGCCCGGTTGGTCTGCTGCAGGCTGACCGGCAAAGTATAAGTACCGGGACCTAAGCCGGACAAATCAACATAGGCCTCTTCCACCCGGTCGCCTTCACCGATGGTGCCCCACATTTTGACGGTTACATTATCGGGTCCGGAAACCGTCAGATTTTCGCTTAAATTTATATAATTCAAATCGACCTCGGCATCGTTTTTAGCCGTCATTTGTCCCTGCCCGGCAACATAGAACCACAGGGCGAGGGCTAAAACTATCGCTATCAGTTTGTTGAATCTACTGCTCTTTTTTTGCATCGGATTTGTCTTCACCTGCCCACCTCCTTTTCCAGGATTCCTTAAAGCTTTCCTCTGAGGCCAGCTCTTTTCTCAGGGCTTCCCTTAAGGTGACGGTGTTGTAGTCCCGGCTTATCTTCCCTTCCGATGCTGTCGATATGGTACCGGTCTCTTCTGATATGATCACCGTCAGGGCATCGGATACTTCGGTTATGCCAATGCCGGCCCGGTGGCGGGTACCCAGTTGATTTGACAGGCCGGGATTGTCGCTTAAAGGCAGGAAACAGGCAGCATGGCTGATCCGTCCGTCAGTGATGATCACTGCCCCGTCGTGCAGCGGGGTATTGGGAACAAATATGTTGACCAGCAGGCTGGCTGAAATAACAGAATCGATCGGCACTCCGGTCTGCAGGTATTCTTTAATGCCGGTCTCGCGGGTTATGACCATCAGTGCTCCGGTTTTGCTCAAGGACATAATGCTGGCTGCCTGTACCACTTCATTTATGATAACTTCGCTGGCTTCCCGGGCTATCAGACTATCGGCGCGAAAAAAACTTCCGCGGCCAATCTGCTCTAAAATGCGGCGCAGTTCGGGCTGAAATACTATCGGCAAAGCAACGGCAAAGGCTATCCATAATTTGTCCATTATCCAGTTGACCATATCCAGCTTCAGGAAACTGGCTACCACTGAGAATACCAGCAGCAACACCAGCCCTTTAAGGAGCTGGGCGGCCCGTGTGCCCCGCATAAGAATTAGTATGCGGTAAAAAAGATAAGCAACTATGCCTATGTCGACTACACTGCGTATTATATTCCAGGGGCTGGCAAAAACGCCGGCCAGAAATGATAAATCCACTTTTTTCCTCCGCTTTTGATCCAGTGTAACGGTAAGATACTATCTTCTCCTACAACGCATGAGCCAAGGTTCCCTCACACCTCACGCCTCACGCCTCACTGTTATATGCTATTTTCTGCCGTTTTCTTGCAGGGGTAAACTGGTCTGTTATTGATGATAGTGAAAAACGGCTATAATTCCTTCCTTTATCTTAATTTCTGCCGTATCCGTCAGCATTTGATTGGAAACTGCATAAGGCTTTTCCTGATATAATACTGCCTCCTGCAAGGGATAGGCAAAATTGCTGATGGTTATACCTGAAGCCTTGCCGGTAAGGGGAATTATCGATACTAAATCGCCCGCATGCCCTTTGAGACGCAACCCGCTTTTGGTCAGATAAATAGTCACATCCGGTCCGAAATGGGTGATTTTTATCCCTTTTTGCACGGCTTCAATACAACTATATAGATTTGCCAGGGTATGGTCAAGCCTGCCGCCTAAAGTGCCGGTGAGGATTATTTCATCAGCACCCAGGTCTGCTGCTAAAGCCAGAGCCAGCTGGGTATCGGTGAAATCTTTGGCGGGCAGGTATTCTTTGAAACACACCGGCTGACTGCTGAAATATTCCCTGACTTCAGGGCGGATGGAATCCAGGTCGCCAATGATATAGTCAGGGGTGACGCCTATCTGATAGGCATAGTTGGCCCCGCCGTCGGCACAGATGACCAGGTCGGTTTTATGTGCCAGTTCATAATAAATTGTAATGTCTCCGTATTCCCCGTTGGCCATCAGTAAACATTTCATTTTAGTTTCTCCTCGAATCAGTGATTAACAATAATTATTATAGCAAAAAACTTTGCTTTTAAAGAATGCAATTAAAATTGACAAAGAAAACAGCAGTTATTATAATTCTATTATTAATTTACTGTGAAGGAGGAAATAAAGTGAGTTATAAAATTACCGAAGAGTGTATTTCCTGTGGGGTATGTGTGGATGAGTGCCCGGTTGAAGCCATCAGCGAAGGCGATGATATATACGTGATCGATCCCGAGCTTTGCACCGAGTGTGGTTCATGTGCAGATGTATGCCCGGTAGAGGCACCGGTTCTCGATGAATAGGATTTACCGCTAAAAACCCGTCCGCCGGGTTTTTTTTATGTTATTTATCAGCCAGATCCCGGGCATAATGCTGGTAACTTTCGGCAAAATATTGGTTCCTGACTTTAACGGCCGGTAAAAAAACCATAAAGGTGGTTCCTTTATGATCACAAACAAAATTCATATAGCCCTGATGTTGATTTATGATGGCATTGCTGGTGCTCAGCCCCAGTCCGGTACCTTTTAACTTGGTCGTAAAAAATGGCTGAAACAGATCCCCCCAGTATGCTTCAGGGATCCCTCCGCCTTCATCGCGGACAGTTATTTTTACATACATACCAGAGGCTAAATAGCCATTATTTTCTTTAATTTCTTCATTGACAGCTCCGATCCATACTGTCCCGCAGTTGTGCATGGCCTGAACCGCATTTACCAGCAAATTGATAATGACCTGCTGGATTTGCCCTTCATCAATAAATACATCCCACAAGTCATCACTGATGTCAAATACAGGAATAACATCGTAAGCGCTGAGAGTTGCCTCACTGGTCCGCTGCAGAAATTCCCTGACATGAATTACCTTTTTGCCTTGATAGTTTCCTTTGCCCATGTTCATTAACTGATTGGCCAGACTGTACGCCTGAGCCAGGGCGGTTTCTGCATCTTCCAGCCATTTCAGCAACTGCGGGTGATCGTAATATTTCATTTTGCTCAGGGAAATGTTGCCGCGGACAATGGACAGCAGATTCCTGAAATCATGAGCTTTACCGGCCGCCAGAAGACACAGTGATTCATACTGGCTCAGTCTTATCAGCCGTTCATTGACCTCATCAGTTAATGGAATTTCGTCGTAATCACTGGCTAGCCGCAGCCAGTTTTCATGGTCAATACATGTATCATCCGGTTTTCTTTGCTCATTTCTCATTTATGCCCTCCAGTCAATTTTGAGCAATACCTTTGAACTGAACCTTTGCTCCTCTTCTTCAGTTAATTTAGAGTCGCTGATAATTCGCCTGAATGGCTTTTGCTGTAAAATCTTCATCACATTATTATTTAATTGGCAAGTTGCTTTTTGGAAACATTTAACGGAGTGATAAAATATGCTGGCAAAAATGGTGATGTATATTCAGATTGGCTATTCTTTTTCCAGGTAAAATCCGACTGAATCTTAACCGGTTACAAAATCGGCATGTACAATCAGAGCTTTTTTATTATAATCCACCTCTCCATAAATATTTTTTATTTGGAAAATTATACTATATACTATTTTATTTGTCACTATATTCTGAAGATTTATTTTAAGCCGGGGAAATTTAGCTGCCGCAGTGCTTCATATAGTATTATTCCGGCGGAATTACTTAAATTGAGGGAACGGCCAATGTCCAGCATGGGAATCCTTATCCGGCGCTGAGGATACATCTCCATTATCTCGCGGGGAAGCCCGCTGGTTTCACAGCCGAAAATTATAATATCATCCTGAGTATATTGGATTTCGTTATAACTGTGGGCAGCCCTGGTAGTAGCCAGATATATTTCCCGTCCGGGATAAGCGGCCAGCATTTCCTGAAGACTTTCCCACACCTGCACTTGTACCTGATCCCAGTAATCAAGGCCGGCTCTTTTTAAATAGCGGTCGGACAGGGAAAATCCCAGCGGTTTTATCAGATGGAGCCCGGTCCTGGTCAGGGCACAGGTTCGGGCTATGTTCCCGGTATTTTGCGGTATTTCTGGATTTACCAGCACTATTTCCATGGCCAAAGCCTCCTTTTTAATTACTAAGATTATACATAAGTTTGCCGCTCATAACAAAAAATTGAACGGCAATACTAATAAAAAATCTAAAGGAGGAATCTTTTTGTACTGCAGCAGCAGAAAATTAACCGCCATAATATTATTGCTGGCCTTTTTGCTGGGAATATGCGGCTGCCAAGCCCAGGCCCGGCGGCCCCAGACGGATGAAGCCGATGTTAAACTTGCGGAGGAAGTAGCTAAATATGATAATGAACCAACCATCAGCCTGTTCCGCAAGGCTGATGGCAGCAAAGAAGATATAAAACTGGAAAAATATGTACAGGGAGTAGTAGCAGCAGAAGTAGGCGAAAAGTTTCCGTTGGAAGTGCTGAAGGCCCAGGCGATACTGGCCCGTACCATGACTTTGGCTTTGATGGAATATCAGGGCGGAACCCGGGGCAAACACGGTACGGATGCCAGCGATGACCATACGGAGTTCCAGGCCTATAACGAAAACAAGGTGGATAAAGATATAATCAAGGCTGTGGAGGAAACCCGGGGGCAGGTACTGACTTACCAGGGGAAATTTGCCTATACTTTTTTTCATGCCGTTTCTTATAAAAAAACCGCCAGCATCGATGAAGGGTTCCCTAAATTCAAGAAATATGCCGCAGATTATATTATTCCGGTGAAAACTGACGGACTTAAAGCTGCACCTGAGAAATATACCAATTGGACCGTTAAGGTGCCGGCCAGTGAAATAAAAAAGATCATGGGGGAAAGTGCCGATCTTAAAAAAATAAAAATCAGTAAAAAGGGACCTACGGGAAGAGCTCTCACTATAACTGCCGGGAGTGCAGAGATATCCGCCCTGGATCTAAGGGAAGAAATTGGCTTTGACAAGCTTTATTCCACTATGCTCAGCAGCATCAGACTAGAAGGTGACAATGTGGTCTTCAAGGGCAACGGCTGGGGACACGGCTGCGGCATGGAACAATGGGGAGCCAGCGTAATGGTCACCGAACAAAACAAAACTGCCCGGGAGATCGTGGAATATTACTACCCCAACACTAAGCTTGCCACTTTGTATAAATAAGTGAGGAGAGAGGGGTGAGGGGTGAGGAGAACCTTGGCTCACGCGTTGTAGGGGAAGATAGTATCTTCCCGTTACCTGAGAACAGTTGGGGATTAGTTGGTTAGAAGATAGGAGTCAGGGGTCAGGCGCAACGGATATAAGCCGGAATGATTAAAACAAAGCGTGTAAAAAGGACCTTCCCCGTTGCGTGCGGAGACTTCAACCGGTAGAATTTAAGGCCGGACTCCAGGGTTTTTAACCATCACGGCTTATTAAGGAGCGTACTCCTCACTCCTCACCCCTCACACCTCACACCTCACGCCCTATTCCCGGTTGGTGTTGGCGACGTAGATGCCGGCTAAAATTAAAAAGCCGCCGACAAATTGGTACCACATGAGGTATTCGCCAAATATCAGCCAGGCCAGGATGGTGGCGCCTACTGATTCGCCGAGGATGGAAACTGATACGATGGGGGCTTTGACGTACTTTAAAGCCCAATTTAAGACAAGGTGCCCGCAGATCCCGGCGGCCAGTGCTAAAAGGAAGAACTTAAACCATACGTTAAGCGGATAGCCGGTAAAGCTGTAATTCCCCAAGATCATAACCGGTACCAGCACAACTATGGCTACGGCAGCGGTAAAGCAGGTATAGGCAGCAGCATCGATCCGGGGCCGGACATTGCGGCCGATTATATAGTAGACCGCGATGAATAATCCGCTGGCTAATGCCAGCATATCTCCATAGAATTTCCCGGCTCCCAAATCGCCGGATACAATAAATATACTGCCGATAAGCGCTGCTACAATTCCGGCAACAGCTATCCGGTTTAATTTTTCCCGCAGAAATACCAGGGAAAATATCAGGACAAAAATAACCTGCAGGTTGGTGAACAGTACTGAGCTGGAGACGCTGGTGAAGTTTAAGGAGGTATTCCAGAAGGCAAAATGCAGAGCCAGAAAGACACCGGCCCCAATTATGTACCACCAGTCGCGGCGCGATATCTGCCGGGCATTTTCTACGGCTGAACGGCTGCTGATCAGAAAGGCTATCGCAGCGGTAAAGACGACCCGGTAAAAAGCGATCGCCACCGCCGGAGCATCAGTTGATCTGATAATGATCGACGAGGTGGACATGCTGGCCACCGCCAGGAAAATAGCCAAATAAATACGGGAATTTTTCACGCTTGTACTCCCAGATAGGAACTTATTACTGCTTCATCGCCTTTGATCTCATCGGGGCTGCCTTCAGCAATTTTGCGCCCGTAATCTAAAACCGCGATCCTTTCGCAGATTTGCATAACCAGGCTCATGTCATGCTCTACTAAAAGGGCAGTCAGGTCAAATTCCCGGCGGATGAGGTAAATCAGCTCGATCAATTCTGCTTTTTCACTGGTGTTCATCCCCGCCGCCGGTTCATCCAGAAGCAGCAGCGAGGGCTTCAGGGCCAAGGCCCGGGCAATTTCCAGGCGGCGCTGTTCGCCGTAGGAAAGGTTGTCCGCATATTCACCGCGCTTTTCATAAAGCCCGACCATATTTAAAAGCTGTCCGGCACGCTTTAATATCTCTTTTTCTTCCCGGCGGGCCGGAGGCAGGCCGAACAAGTCGCTGAAAAAACCGCTGTGGTTGACAGCATGGCTTCCTACCCGTACATTGTCGATTACGGAAAGTTTATTGAACAGTCTGATGTTCTGGAAGGTCCTGCCGATCCCCAACCCTGCCACTTTATGCGGAGGGACACGCTTCATTTCCTGGCCGTTAAAATGGATCGTACCTTCGACAGGAACATAGATGCCGGTAATTATGTTAAACAGAGTCGTCTTTCCGGCTCCATTAGGACCGATGATGCCGAATATCTGCCCGGCTTTCACCGTCAAATCCACGGAATCCAAGGCGCGTAATCCGCCAAATTCCTGGGTTATTCCTTTCATCCGCAGAATTTCCATTTACTCTCCCTCTTTTTTAAGCCAGCGTTTTTTTATATCATAGACGCGGACATCGCCCAGCAAACCGTTGGGCCTGAATATCATCAGTACAACCAGCAGTCCGCCGTAAAACAGCAAACGGTAATCGGCCACGATGCGCAGCATTTCCGGAGCGATGGTCAGAATGACCGACCCCAGTATGGTGCCGGGGATACTGCCCATGCCGCCTAATACCACCATATTCAATATTTCTATGGATTTCATGAAGCCGAAGTCCTGTGGGGCGATATAGCTCATGTAATGCGCATATAAACCTCCGCCCAGCCCGCCCAGGAATGATCCGACCGTAAAGGCCAAAACTTTCATGCGGGTAGTGTTGATCCCGGAAGCTTCTGCTGCTATCTCGTTTTCGCGGATGGCATAAAGTGCCCGTCCGGTGCGGGAATCAAGCAGTTTGGCATTTAGGAGGATCACGACGATAACTATGATCCAGACCATAGCGAAGGTAGTATATTGAGGCATGCCGTAAAGGCCAACGGCTTTGCCCCCCGGTTCAAAATTAAGAAAAAATACTCTTATTATCTCGGCAAAACCAATGGTTACCATAGCCAGGTAGTCCCCTTCCAGCCTGAGGGTCGGGATGCCGATTATGAAACCAAAGAAAGCGGCCAGGCTGGCTCCGGCTAAAAGTGCCAGCCAGAAGGGGGCAGCGTACTGCATAGTCAGAATAGCTGCCGTGTAGGCGCCGATGCTCATAAAGCCGGCATGCCCCATGGACAGCTGACCGGTAACGCCGGTGATCAGATTCAAGCCCAGGGCCAGTATGATGTTTATCCCGATCAGGATTATGATCCTTAAATAATATGCATCGATGTACTGGGTCAGGAACGCTTCCATCCTAAAAGGTTCACCTACACTTTTTTAATTAACTTCTTGCCCATGATCCCCTGGGGTCGAATGATCAAAACCAGGATCAGTATGGCAAAGGCTATGGCATCCTTATATGAGGAGGAAAGATAGGCTACGCCCATTATTTCCATAACTCCCAGAGTAAGGCCGCCGATCATGGCGCCGGGAATAGAGCCTATTCCACCTAAGACTGCCGCAGCAAAAGCTTTGAGCCCAGCCATGGTCCCCATGTATGGCCAGACGGCATTATAATAAATTCCTACCATAACTCCTCCGGCTGCGGCCAGGCAGGAACCGATGGCAAAGGTAGCTGATATTACGCGGTTCACATTGATACCCATCAGGGCGGAAGCATCCAGGTCCTGGGAACAGGCCCGCATAGCTTTGCCGATTTTCGTGCGCTGGATCAGCAGCTCCAGTCCTACCATAAGTAAGGCAGCCACCACCAGAATAATGATCTGCAGGGATGATATTTCCACATTACCGATTATATAAGTGTGGCGGTTTATTATATCCGGGTAACGGGTTGTATTGGTGCCCCGCAGCAAAGCCATCAGGGTTGATAAAAATATGGAGACACCGATGGCACTTATCAGGGCGGACAAGCGCGAAGATTTCCCCCGCAGCGGCCGGTAAGCGATCTTCTCCACCAGAACGCCTAAGATCATGCAGATTATCATGGCTCCGATCAAAGCAATAACCAGGTTGGTTCCTACGACTGTTACCAAAAACAGACCAGCGAAGGCACCGAACATATATATTTCCCCGTGGGCAAAATTTATCAGCTGAATGATGCCGTAGACCATGGTATAACCCAGGGCTATCAAGGCATAAGTACTGCCCAGCGTCAGTCCGTTTAATAATTGCTCTAAGAACATTTAGTTCCTCCCCTGTTTCGATTCAATTATACACAGTTTAACACAGAATGGCTGGTCTGTAAGTTAAACTCTGTATAATTATGACTGCCAATGGTTACCTGAAAGCAGGGGGTCTGTCCTTATGTTTCCGACCTATGCTTCCGGAACTTAAGCCGGCCTGATTAAAAACGCTTGGGTCCGGTCTTAAATTCTGCCGGCGCAAATGGTATTCATGCTGACCTCGCTTCACACTTCACACCTCGCGCCTCACCCCTCACGCCTATCTCCTGACCAACTATTCTCAGGCAACGGGAAGATACTATCTTCCCCTACTGTAGGGGCGATCAGCGATCGCCCGCCGCCTCACCCCTCACTCCTATCTCATTACCCGCTTTTCCGTTTAAATGGCCCGACCATTACGGACGGGCCATTTTGCTCAAACAACTTATTTTTATAAACCCTGTTTATTTTACCTCAACCGGTAACTTGTTGACCAGTGCAAACTTTCCTTCTTTTACTGTCATCAGGATTACCGGGCTCTTGATCGGTTCCCGGTCGGCTCTGAAAGAGGTCATACCGGATACGCCGGGATAATCCTTCAGTTTGGCCAGCTCAGCTTTGAAAACAGTGGGGTCGGCGCTGCCGGTCTTTTCCATGGCATCAGCAATGATTCTGACGGCATCATAATACTGGGCAGAGAACATGTCAGGTTCTTCATTATATTCTGCCCGGTAGCTTTCCAGGAAGGCTGCGGTCTCTTCGCTGGGCTGGTCGGTGGAAAAACCGCAGTAGAAGATAACTTTTTCTTCAACTGCCGACAGTCCTAATTTAGCCAGATCCTGCCCGTATAGTCCATCGCCGCCAATCAATTTGATGTCCAGGTTTTGCTTCTGGGCTTCATTCATGATCAGGGCTGCTTCGGTGTAATAGCCGGTAAATACTAATACATCAGCACCGGCGTTCTTCAGTTTGGTGACCTGGGCGGTGAAGTCGGTTTCTCCGTCATTTATGCTGTCTTCCAGAACTATATTGGCATTATTGGCCTCAAGGGCTTCTTTGAAAACCGGGGTCAAAGCAGTGCTGTACCCGTTATTTAAAGAAGTTATGACCGCTACGTTTTTCCAGCCCTGGTCGTTTAACATCCAGTCGACCACTACCGGAACAGCAAATATATCCAGCAGGGTATTACGGAAAACATAATCGCCAATTTCCACTACTCCTGCACCGGTAGCACCGGCGGAGAAAATAACCACTTTATTTTTCTGGGCAATGTCAGCGGCCACTTTGGTAAGTCCGGTACAAGGGTCGCCGATCAATGCTGCGACTTTGTCGCGGGTGATGTATTTAGTAGTAATATTGGCGATTTCAGTGTTGTCGCCTTTGTTGTCTTCGTAGATCCCTTCCAGTTGTTTGCCTAAAACTCCGCCATCAGCATTGATTTCTTTGATAGCCAGTTTCATGCCTTTTTCGCCGGGTATGCCGTAGTTGGCAACTGAACCGGTGGTGGCTCCCAGGAAACCTAATTTGATCGTTTCTGTGGCAGCCTTGTCGCCGCCGGTGTCGGTACCTCCACCGCCGCAGCCCGCGATGACCGAAAACATCATGATAAGACTCAATACGACAGCCAGTCTGGTTTTACTCTTAAAATACAAATTATTCCCCTCCTCAGTCTTATTATTTCCCTGGTTTATTTAAAGCAGATGTTTACTGCATTTAAAAAAGAATAACAAAATATATATTCCTTTTAACTGGATAAAATCCTGCCTTTGAAGAAAAAAACCTTACTTAAGAAACGAGGCCAGAGGAACATCATCATAATAATCCGCCTGCAGGAAGAGTCCCACCTGGGGTTTATCTCGATATTCTTCGACAAGCTGCTTAAACATCAGGTCAAAACTGCTTAAGCCAACCCTGGGATCGGTTTTGATCAATTGATTCTGTTCGGCAAATATTTGCAGGGCAGCACTGCCGGCCCAGGCTATGGAATAAATCAGCTGTTCGCAGTCTCCCAGCATTTTGCTGCACAGGTAAAAACGGCAGATCAGACTGCGGTGAGGGTAGATGGTGCAGATATTATCCTTGAGGAATATGCAGGGGTCGGGCTTAAGTCGCAGCAAGCCGGCGGCCGCTTTCTCCCGGTCAAAATAACCTTCAATAAAACTCTTGTAATCAAGTTTAAGGTGGGCGGCCATTTTTTTGAAGGAAATCAAATCGGGTATTACGTAAGCGGTATTGCAGCAGTTGGCCTGGCATCCTTTGCAGACGCCGGTAAGCTGGTCGCCGTATTTTTTTAAAACCTGTTTATCATCGCACAGGGGCTGCCAGGCTTTAAGCAGGTCAGCAACAGTGGCATCTTTGTCCTTCACCCTGATGCCGATCGCAGGCTTATTGTCCTGACCGTCCCGTTCAAAATTTATTTCGATTTTACTCATCTAAAAATCATTCCCAGATAACATCCTCTTTGATCACTTTGGCCGGATTGCCGGCTACCATGGTCCGGGGCGGAACATCTTTGGTGACCACGGCATTATTGGTGATTATAGACCCTTCGCCCACGGTTACACCTTTTAATATTACTGCCCGGCAGCCGATCCATACATGATCTTCAATACGTACCGGTTCAATTTTGGTAACAGGTATCTCCCCTCTGACACCCAGAGGATGAGAGGAGGTATCCATAAACAGCACATGCCAGCTGATGGAACAATTTTTGCCGATGCTGAGTTCCTTTACTGCCAGCAGATTGCAGCCGTCGCCTATGTAGGAATTGTCGCCAATATAGACCCGGCCCCCGGCGCCGGTCGAAATCCTCACATCCCTTTCCAGCAAAACATTGTCGCCGATATGAACTTCAGAACCTTCCCCGAGGAAAAGCAGTCCGGGATTACGTGCCCTCAAGTTCTTGCCGCAGGTAGTCAGTTTTCTTTTCACCCGCCAGGTAGTATAACGGTCACAGATTTTCTGCCACATAACAGTTTCCCTCCATATTACTGCCGGCTGCCCAGGCTTTTAATTGCCTGGCGCGCCAGTTGGTCGCAGCGTTCATTGAATTCATCCCCCGCATGGCCTTTGACTTTTTTAATGGTGACCCGGTTTAATGCCGTCAGCTTCAGCAGCTCCTGCCATAGGTCCTGATTGGCCACTGCCTCTTTTTTGCTGTTTTTCCAGCCGTTTTGCTGCCATTTGTCCAGCCACTTCTGGGCAAAGGCATTGACCAGGTAGGCACTGTCGGAATAAACTTCCACTTCCCAGTCCTTTACCTTCAGGGCTTTTAAAGCTTTGACCACCGCCATTAGTTCCATGCGCTGATTGGTAGTTTCAGCTTCGGCACCGGATATTTCTTTCTTATGTTCACCTGAAAACAGCACTGCCCCCCAGCCTCCGGGGCCGGGATTGCCGGAACAGGCGCCATCTGTATAAATAATGATTTTATTCACCGTAATACTCCCTTGTCACAGGTCTTGCAATTCCTTTACTGTACGCAAATGATAGTCGGCCTCGGGCTGTTCATTTGTTTATTAATACTATACTATTAAAATCCCTGAATTCCTGCTTATACAAAAGCAGGTAATGGGAACGGCAAACTCTTTTTGGGGGGAGTAACCGGGCATCGGGGCATTTAAACCAGGCAATTGGTGGGTACAAAAAAGCCCTGCAACGGGCTTGCAAGGCAATGCTATATAAGAAGCTTTTGCGGGGCGTTGTACTGATGGACTTTCACTCCTGGCCAATATTACTTAACCCCAGTTTCCCAAGAAATCCGTACAATTCTGTCTTGATCTTCTCCAGATCCTCCACTGTCTTTCCTTCACACCGAACGATCAGTTCAGGACCGGTATTGGATGCCCTTACCAGTCCCCAGCCTCCCGGAAAGAGAATTCGGGCGCCATCAACGTCAATAACTTCGTATAGAGCTCTAAAATGGCGGAGTACTTTTTCCACTATCATAAACTTCTCCGTATCGCTGCTTTTCACCCTAAGCTCCGGTGTAGCATGATAAGCAGGTACATCAGCCAGAAGCTCTGTAATACTCTTATCACTATTCGATAAGATCCGAAGTAAACGAGCTGCTGCATAGATCGCGTCATCATAGCCATAATACTCATCCGCAAAAAACATATGTCCGGACATTTCCCCGGTAAATATTGCCCCAATTTCCTTCATCTTTGCCTTAATCAGTGAATGCCCTGTCTTATAGATCATAGGCTTGCCTCCCAGGTGCTCGATCTCATCCACCAAGGCCTGGGAACACTTTACCTCAACTATACAATCCAGCCCTGGATGTCGGGGCAAAATCTCGCGCCAGTACAGAATCATCAGTGTATCACCCCAAATGATCTTACCATTTGGGGCCACCACTCCCAGACGGTCTCCGTCCCCGTCAAATCCAATTCCCAAATCGGCCTTCCCGGTCTGCACCACCTTAATCAGATCCTGGCAGTTACCAACCTTGACCGGGTCGGGATGATGGTTCGGAAAGGAAGGATCACTCTCACAGTATAGCTCCACCACTTCACAGCCCAGCTCCCTTAGCAAACGAGGAGCAATAAAGCCTGCTGTACCATTTCCACAGTCCACCACCACTTTTAATTTACGTGGCCCCAGGCTGATCCGGCCTTTAATATCCGCAACATATTCTTCGACTATATTGATATTCTGCAATTTTCCCGGCACATCAGCAGTCACTGCGATCCCATCAACGGCCATCTGCGCAAGTCGCTGTATCTCATCCCCATAGATAGTCGAAGTACCCAAGAGCAGCTTAAAGCCATTATCATGCCCCGGATTATGCGAAGCAGTAATCATCACCCCGGCATCTACATTAAGATTGCGGGCTGCAAAATAAAACATGGGCGTGATCAGCTCGCCAATATCGATCACATCCAGCCCACTCTTCAGCAGAGCATCTACAACTATATTTCGAAAACCAGCTGAGGAAAACCGGTTATCCCTGCCGACAATTACCTTTTTCCGTCCAGCTTGTAACAGATATGCTGCAAACGCATCGGCAATCGCCTTCACTGCCGGATCATCCAATTCGGTTCCAACCCGTCCCCTGATATCGTACTGACGAAACATGCTGCTGTTTATTAAAGGAAGCTCTCCTGGCGCCGAGCCTGCGGCGGCACTGGCCTGGCTTATATTATTTAAAATGTCATTATTCTGGCTGCGCAATATAATTTCCCCCTCGGTATTACTTTCTGTTCGCCATTATATCACAGACATGCTTGGGCCGCTCTGAAAACCATCAACCCTGTTCACCTGCGGTGGATTAAGAGCAACACCTTCATTGCATTTCTATATGTCTGCCGGGCAAAGATGTATTCAACTTATGATCATGGCAAAGTTAACTGGATCTTCCTTTCACGATGGCTTTGCCTACGTCTTTAAGTACAGTCCATACTTCATCACCGGCTACCAGTAATTCATGAAGTTTTGCCTGCAGCTCAGCCTGCTTAACAAACAAGGCCTCGAACTCCTCACTGATCTGCTTGATTTCAATTGCTGCCTGGCGATTAAGTTCCTCCGCTATATTCCATACCTCATTCCACACTGCATTCCATATTTCAGCCCATGCCTCTTCACCCGCTATTGCTGATTCATGAAATTGTTTTTGCAGTGCAGCCTGTTTTGCTTGCAGAGCAGGTCCCAGTTCCTTATAATCCTGCCTGATCTTGGTTATTGCCTGGAGATTAAATTCTTTGACTGCATCACCGACGTTATCCCAGACCAAAGCCCAGACTTCGTCTTTTGACAGTGATGATTCCTTAAGCTTTGCCAGTGTCTCTGACTGCTTATCCAACAGGTCAGTTTCGATCTCTTCATAACCTTGCTTGATCTCTGCTGCTATTTTGTCAGTTTTGGTTATCAGTTCATCGATCTCGCTGCCCACCTGGCGCAGTTCGGTTTTCAGCCTTGCTTTATATTCCGCTTTGCTCTCCATATCTCTGCCTCCTTTTATTAAATTATGCTTAAACGGTGCTGCTTAAAAGACCGTAATATACCCGTGCTGCAATTTCTTTCACCAGATCCGCATCCTGCCGGCCATAGATATCTTTAAAGCGCATCAGCGCCTATATTAAAGCTGCGCATGATGCATCCTGCCGACCATAGATATCTTCAAACCGCACTATATCATCCTCGCCCAGATAACTGCCATTCTGCACCTCGATGATCACCAGCGGTACTGAGCCCACATTCTTCAGGCGATGTCTGGCTTTCTGCGGTATGAAAGCACTCTCATTCTCGTATAAATTTTGTCTGTTGGCGCGGATCGTAACCTCTGCTTTACCGCTGATAACGATCCAGTGCTCACTGCGGTGATAATGCATCTGCAGGCTAAGTATCTGCCCGGGGTTGACTACGATCTGCTTTATCTTAAACCCTGGCCCGGAGCTTAATATAGTATATGATCCCCAGGGGCGATAAGCCATCATATGTTCGTCCGCTTCCGGTCGACTGCCGGCCTTAAGTTCGTTTACCAGCTCTTTCACTTTCTGTGACTCGCCCTTTCTAGCAACTACAATAACATCGCCGGTTTCCACTATCAGGATGTCTTCCAGGCCAATACCGGCAATGAGGCGGCTTTGTCCCAACATCAGTGTGTTTAAGCACTCTATCTGCATGCAGTCCCCCTGAATGGCATTGCCGTCGGCATCTTTTTCCAGCATGTCATAAACAGCGTCCCAGGAGCCGATGTCGCTCCACTCAGCTGTAAGCGGCAACATCACCACCTGCCTTGATTTTTCGGCTACGGCATAGTCGAATGAGATATTGGGCATCTCGGCGAAATTGGCTCGCATCTCCTCCAGACCTGTATCCATCATCGCATATAGATCCCCCTGGTTCACCCGTAATTCTTCTAAAAAACCAGCGATGGTAAAAGCGAACATACCTGAGTTCCAATAGTAGCTACCTGCAGCCAGGTAGGCCTCTGCCATTGCCAGGTCAGGCTTCTCATGGAACGAATCGACCTTAAACCCGCTGCCCAATGGCTGCCCAGCCTTGATATAGCCATATCCGGTTTCCGGGCTGTCTGGCGGTATGCCAAGGGTCACAAGCTGGTGAGACTCCGTCATGCCAGCCGCCTGCCTCATATTTTCCGTAAACCTGTCCACCGGGCCAATGAGGTGGTCAGAGGGAGTTACGATCATCACCTCGTCCGGATCACAGCCCAATTGACTGATACAGTACCTGACCGCAAAGGCAATGGCCGGCGCAGTGTTGCGCGCTACTGGTTCCAGTAAAATATGGGCTGACTGGGCATTGGAATCAACAAGCGCTGTTTTCACCAGGTGAACATAGTCCTGGTTGGTAACGATGACTATATCGGATGGCTTGACCAGCGTTAAAAAGCGCTCGATCGTCTGCTCCAGCAGGGATTTATTGCTATTTAATTTCAGAAACTGTTTGGGGTAGCTGGTACGCGAAAACGGAAATAAGCGACTGCCTCCGCCCCCGGCAAGAATAATTATTTTCATCGGTAACTCGCTTTCTTTTCTAAACTGAGACTGGAATCTGCCGCCTTATATCTTTCAATGGAAAAATTGGCTATGCAATAACCAACGATGCTTTCGGCCCCCTGATTCTGGTTGAGCCCGTCAGAGGTTATACCATCGCAGCATCCCCCGGTCTCATCTTTGATCAAACTTTTACCACAAGAGTTCTTACCCAAATACCAGGCGAAACTCCGTCTTGCCAGCTCCAGCATCGCCCCATCGCCGGTAACATCATAGGCGGCTAAATGAGCCAGTGCAGTTGAGCAGGCTTCAATGGGCTGCTCATCATATTGCGCGGGCATCTCTCCCTGCAGCATCCAGCCTTTACAGCCGATGGCCTGAAAATAACCGTTACGGAAAGTAATCTGGTCAAGAAACTCTAAGCTTTCCAGCGCCGTACGCAGCAAATCCCCCTGCCCGAGTTGACGATAAGCCGCGAACAAAGCCCATGGCAGCACGGCATTATCGTAAGTAAGCTGATCCTCAAACCAGTACCATTCCTGCGTGGCGCATTGTTCATATTGGGTAAGCAGCGACTGGGCCAGAACGGGCATGAAAGCCTTGGCTTCCTGACCACCAAACAAGTCCAGTCCGACCATCGTATTGGCTTGCCCGCGTAAGCTGGTAATAGTTGGGATACGAACCATGGCGCGCTTGACAGCGGCAGCGCTGGCTTTTTTTACCCAACCGGGCATGACCGGGGAAGCCATGGTATAACCCAGAGCCCATATACAACGGCCAAAACAATCCTCTGATCCTTCCTCTTCGGTAAACTGCCCGCTGCAAGTCATAAAATTCCGAAATCCGCCGTTTCTGCTTTGCGCATACAGGACAAACCCCAGGTAACGGTAAACCAGCGCGAGGTAGTCGGCCTTCGGGAAGTTCTCGTGGAGCATTACCGCCATTATCAGTGCCCGGGCATTGTCATCGGTGGTGTATCCCTTATCCGGGTCGGGAATGCTGAACCGTGAGTGTTGAAACATACCCGTGGCATCAGTCATGCGCCAAATATGGTTAACATTAAATTTTTCTTTAATCTTATTCATTTATCCCACCTGCACTACAGTCCGCCGGGATGGTTTCACGATGTTGATGAACAGTTGGATGTAGCGTCCCGCCACATTGGCCCATGTCATTGTCTGCCCAAGCTTTAGAGTCTTCATTTCCATATGTGTTTTGTGACGGGGATTTTCAAGAATATATTTAATACACGACGCCAGCGAGTCAGCATCACTAAATTCGGCCAGCATGCCCCGTCCGTCACCCAGCATTTCCCGGGCATATCGATACGGAGTCGACACGATGACTCGTCCGCATCCTACGGCATATGCCAGGGTCCCACTGACGGCTTGCTCTCTGGAAAGATAGGGCGTCATATAAATGTCAGACAAATTCAGATACATCATCACTTCTGCTTTGGTCAGGTACTTGTCAATAAATCTAACATTATCCTGCACTCCAAGACTTTCCGCCAAGTTCATGAGGTTCTGCCGGTAGCTTTCGCCCATGGCCTGTTTGACGGCTGGATGTGTTTTGCCCAGAATGAGATAGACCAGGTTGTCATATTTTGGCACGACTTGAGCAACCGCCTTGATCCCATACTCAAGACCCTTGGCTGGACTTATGAGGCCAAAACTGCTTATCACATGTTGGCCGTTTAAGTTATGTTCAAATTTCAGTTGTTCCCGCGGTTTAGCAGGCAGATAGGGTACACCATGCGGGATAACCGTAACTTTGTCAGGTTCGATGCCATACACTCTTGCCAGTATCGGAATGGAGTTTTCTGCCATAGTCACTATTCCGGTACATAGACTTCCGAGAGTCTTAAGTACCATCCGTTGTTGGCGGGATGGATTTTGCAGTACGGTGTGGGTGGTTATGATAAAGGGAATCTGTAAGTTCCTGGCCAGATCAAGGATATATTCTCCACATTCCCCGCCAAAGATACCATATTCATGTTCTATGACCAGTAGGTCCATATGAGTATTGATCCAGCGGGAGGTGCGAAAATAATCCGCGCGCTGGTGCTGGCTCATTGTGTATTCCACCCGCGGATCATCGTATACTTCGCCATTGGTGACCGCGATTACACAAGACTGAACTATGCCTGTTTTATCTATTTCGTTGATCAGGTCCTCAGTAAATGTAGCCAGTCCGCATTCCCGCGGAGGATAGGTGCTTAAAAATGCAATATTGATCATTCCATTATTTGTTATCATCTTATTAGTTTCCTCTCTTCCCCGATTATTTTTTGGTTTCGTTGCTGCCAGGTCGTGCAATCATTGGGATTTGGACCGCAGCAAAATATGATCATAAAAATGCATCCTTTTGTGTTTCCGGGCATTCGCTTATGATATATTTAAGCAAATCGCTTAAGGCGGCTGTGGCCAAAGCAATACATGAATCTGCACCCCCATAATACATTTTCACCAGTCCGGTCTGATCATCCAGCACCCAACCGCACGGGAAAACCACATCAGCCACATCCCCAATCCGTTCATAGCTCTTTTCCGGCCCAAAAATCCATTCGTCGCTCCGGCGCAATACTCTGCTGGGGTCATCCAAGTCGAGCAATGCCAGACCCAGCCGGTAAATAGATCCACTGGCAGTCTTGCGCACTCCGTGGTACAACATAAGCCAGCCTTCTGCGGTTTCAATCGGTGGTGCAGCCAGTCCGATTCTGCTGTTGTCCCACCAGCCGCCCCGACGGCAAATCAGTACCACCCGGCGCTCATCCCAATGAATCAGGTCATCGGAATATGATAGCCAGATGTGCGCGGCCGGCGCGTATTGGGCAACCATTGGTCTGTGAAGCAGTCCCCATTTTCCTTTGATCCGGCGCGGAAATAGTGCCGCATCCTTGTCTTCCGCCGGCCTGGCTGGTCCCAGACGCTCAAAATGCACGAAGTCATCAGTCAATGCTATGGCGACCAGCGGCCCATCGCTGGAATAGGCAACATAGGTGACAGCCCACTTGTTCAATTCAGCCAGCCATGTAATTCGAGGATCTTCAAGCCCCCAGCGTTCCTCTGGATGATTGTCAGGATCTGCCTCCATCGTCGGGGTTGTATCAATCTGCCAGTTGGCAATTCCGTCTTCGCTGACAGCCTTTGTAAGATGTGACAATCCCCTTCGGTCCTCCACCCGGGCCAAGAGCAGTATTTTGTTATCAAAACTGGTCACCCCGGGGTTAAACACCGAGTTGGCCGGATACGGCCAGTCATTGACTGTTAAAATAGGGTTATGCGGATAGCGGATAAAAAGCTCTGAAAAAGAATCATTACGACTTTTTCTTATGTTTGTTACCTTGTTTTTGTTCAAGTATAAACCTCCAAGTATAATATTTGATGCGGCGAACAGCCAGCAAAAATTTATTTCAGGCGTTTTTGCTGGCTACACAGGCACCAGCAGGCAATGTGCAGGTATTACCAGGTGCTTCGCCAAAAGACCTGGGGCTGGCGGTAACGTCGTCACCGGCAGAATTCTTTGCCTGCCGGGTGAAACCCTGCCACAGCCGCGACGCCTATTCCCGCAGCGAGCCTCTGTGCTGTTTTTTCCTTCTTTTCTCCCTGATCTGAAAGAATTGAATGTCTTAAAGAATTGAATGTCTTAAAGAATTGAATCTCTGAAAGAATTGATATCCAATTTATTAATGTAAATACATTGTATACCAAATCATCCGTAAATACAAGGTTGGTTTACTTTATTGTCCCCTGTCACTGTATGGCATGCCCTATTGGGTATGCACGGGAGGAGTTCCCCCATTACACTCTTTAAAAAAGCGACGGAGAAATCTCCGCCGCCAGGCAAAATCTTATAAAATTACCGACGCTGGTCGTTCTCCCCCTGGATTTATCCATGGGGAGAACTTTACACTTCCGCTATTTTCTTGTCCGTAGTTTCTGCCTGGGCAACATACCCGGACACATCGCTGTCTAAAAGAGCCTGATTGTCCTTTTGCCTTTCGTGGTTTACTTTACGGGCTCTATCCTTTAAGGAATTTCCTGAATCGGTTTTGTAAAACCCCGAGCCTTTCAATACTATTCCCACATTTTTGCTGATCAAGCGGTGAACCGGTCCGCCGCATACGGGGCATTCGCTCAAAGGCTCTTCAGTAATTTTCTGTACTTTCTCAAATTTACCGCAATTTTCACATCTGTAATCATACATTGGCATTTGTCTGCTGCACCTTCTTTTAAAAATTTCGTTCTTATAATTATTTATAGCTAATTATAATTTTGTCAATTATTTTTTAGGTAAGGAAGTTGAGGCTGTAAATGACCATCATCGTCATTATCAGGTTCCATACCCCGTGAGCCACAGTTGTGACCAGGATACTGCGGGTTTTTTCGTATATATAGCATAAACCTGCGCCTCCCACCGCCAGGGGAATTGCCCGCCACAAATCAAAGTGGGCCAGGCCAAAGATAATACCGGAAACAGCCATTGCCCAGCCCGGGCTTAAATAACGGCGGAAGACCGGATAAAGCATACCGCGGTAAAACATTTCCTCCGAGAGCGGAGCTAAAACTACCCCGATCACAATCAGCCAGATAATCGCTGATCTGTCAGTCAATGAGCGGAGTATTTCTTCGTACATCTGGGGGTCTAATTCCGGGTTCAAATAGCCGATGGGGATGCTGAGCAATATCACTATTATCAGCAGCAATATGCCGCCGCCTATCCCGTAACGCATGAATTCGCCGCCCGATGCCACTTTCAAGCCAATCTCCCGGGTCGTAGCCTTGTTTGTCACTACCGTAAAAAACAGCACCAGCAATACCGTAAAGATAAACTGGAAGGCAAAGGCACTGACAAAAATGGTAAACGTGTTGTCGGGTATGCTAAAGGAAGCCAATAATCGGTTTATGTCTTCCATACATATACCGTAAACGACACTGGACAGCATAATGCCAAAATAAACCAGTATAAGCTCAAGAAAGCCCCATTTCGGACTTTTATCAAGTGTCAATCTTTTTCTCCTTCCCAGCCGGGCAGATATATCTGTTCGGTTAATCAATAACAATGATCCTGGCTACGAAAGTCTCACTGTTCATCTAGAAAAATATCAGTGCGGCTAAAACTAAAAATGAATGAGTAAAAAATACTATGGCACTTATCCTTTCCACCCGCCATTCAAACAGTTGTTTCAACACGATGGTTCCTTTAAAAAATTTGCTGAAATTGTTAATGGTGCTGAAGATATGCAGGGTTTCCAGCAGCACCAGGGCCCCGGTAAAGGCTAATATCAGCAAATTATCCATCACCAGGAAGGTCAGCACAAAATATACCGCTTCCATGATCACGGCGGCAGTAACCAGTATCCATGTCTGTCTGCGGGCGGCAGCTCCGACGCTTATCATCCAATCCGCCAGAGCAGTTAGCATTTCCTGTTCAAAGCCCTGATACGTGCCTTTGATTATGTGCACGAAATACAGGCTGTAAACCAAAAATATTATGGCGGCCAAAATACCTAAAACTATCGCCACTGTGCATCACCTTTCCCGTAGAGTTATCTTAAACGCTCTGCGAAAATTTGATCCTTTCCCTTGCCGCTTTGATTTGATTGACGACAAACAGCCGGTCTTCTTCGCGGTGAACATAGTCTAACTTATCAACCTGCAGCGTCAGCATCTGGCCTTTATATTTTTTGTAATTTTCTTCGTAAAACCTGTTTAAGGTATCCCAGTATTCCCTTTCCACATCAACTTCGTCCTCGCGCCCCCGCTTGCGGATACGGCTGATAGCCTCGTCAGTACCGACCCGCAGGTAGACAAGCAGTTTGGGGGGCTCCACATGCTCCAGCATGGTGTGCAGCAGATTATTGTAAACCGCATATTCTTCCGGCATCATATAGCCGTACTCCAGGTACATGCGGGCAAATATCTTATCGGAATAAATTGAACGGTCCATGACCGCATTGCCTACTTTCATAGCCTGACGGTATTGTTTGAAGCGGTTGGTCAGAAAATTAGTCTGCATGGAAAATGCCCATTTGGGCCGGTCGTGGAAGAATTTGTTCAAAAGCCGGTTCTGATCTTCGAACATTTCATTAAACGGCTTAAGGCGGAATTCTTCGCACAGTATCTTCACCAGACTGGATTTGCCTACTCCTGTCACTCCGTCAATAACGATTTCTACATTGCTGGCTTTTTCCAAATCGCCCTTCTCCCTTCCCCGACATCCCTCCGGCAAGAATTCTGCACGACAGTCGTGATTCCCTGCCTTATTTTTGTTTTGCCCGGTTGTCTGATAAAATAAAGATAAGCTTTTAAAATCAACCTCAGAATAATACTAACGCAAAAGTATAAGGAGGTCTAGTTTTGGCTATGAAAAAAACCGGCTCACGACGTTTATTTTTACTGCTGCTGTGCGGTTTTATGTTGTTTGTATCTGCCTGCAGTCCGACAACTGAGAATAGCGGCAATAACAGCGGCAGCAGCAACAGCACCGGCGATCACGAGGTGAGTAACGACACTCCGGTTTACAGCATCAGTGATTATTTGCCCCTTGAGGCAGGAAGCCAGTGGGATTACCTGGGCGAAGGCAATGAATATGCTTCCTACAAACTTAAAGTGTTATACCGGGAAGGTGATTTGGCACAGCTGAGCCGCGACAATGGCGGTACGGTCATGGCTTTGATCTATAAAATTGAAGCTGACAGGATCCTGCAGGTTTACTCCCGGGAAGATTTTTATGAAGATACCAATATTCTTGATACTCCGGCTGATGAGGCGGAAGTGATTTTGCAGGCACCCTTTACAGTAGGAGCCAGTTGGGAAGCCACTGACCGCACTTATACCATTACAGCAACCGACGAAACTATAACGGTACCGGCAGGAGTTTTCGACCATTGCCTCAAAATCGTTTCCACTTTTCCTGATTCCAGTCACACTGTCACCGAATATTATGCCCCCGGTACCGGAATGATCAGAAGCGAGTTTAAAGACGGGGAAGCCGAGGTAACCTCTTCTCTGCAATAGGCAAGTGAGGGGTGAGGCGATAAACAGTGAGGGTGAGGCGTAAGGCGAAAAGTTGGGCAGTTGGTTAGTTGGACAGGAGATAATTGGATAGTTTGAGTCTATCCTGGATTTTGTGCAATGTCCAAACGGATGGGAAATAAAGCATAGGGGCAGCCAGCCCGTTTAGGCTATCTGCCCCTTTAATAATTTAAGCGGATGATTAATAGTCGCCCTTACACGCACGAGCGATGTTCTCCTCACTCCTCACTCCTCACTCCTTACTATTAAAAAGGAAGCAAAAAGTGTCCCCTTGCTTCCTACCCTTGCTTCCTACGGCATGGTTGGCAGTTCGGTTATCACTGCATCAGCAGGTAATTTAAATAATGCCGGATCCTGCTTGCCTATATCATAATTCTTGTATTCCATAACAACGTTCTGTTCAGGTACTTCGATTCTGGCCGGCAAACCAATATCCTTGCGCAGCCACATTTTAGTTACAATACCCTCTTCGGTATTTTGCACCACCAGGCAGTCAACCCCGTCAACTTTTTCTTCGCCGGTCACTTCCAGATTAGCAGCATCTTCCTCTGCCCAGGTATTGGGAGCCTCAGTTGTTTCATCCTGAGCAGTAGCAGCAGCCGTTTTCATAGCGGTTTTGCTGTTCGGATCATAAATATATACATCTCCTGCTTCATCTATGATAGTAATCATCTTCGTTCCGGCAGTATCCATTTCGATTCTGCTTTTATCGCCGCTGATATACATTTTGCTTGTTGAGCTGAACGGGTTGTCTCCCCCCGCCGTCATAACCGTTTCAAAGGAATATTCGGTTGCCAGCTGGGCATTTTTCATAAGATCTGCCAGGGGGCCGCTGCTGCTGGTTTCCTGTTGCTGTGCTGCCGGCTGATCTGCCGGAGCAGATGTTTCCTTGGTTTCTCCACCGCCGCAGGCCGCCAAAGTTAACATCAATAGAGCCGTTGTAATAAGAAGTACTGTAAATCTTTTCATTTCCCTTCCCCTTTCAAAATTGATTTCTTCTGGCAACAAATTACCAAGTAATTTCCTCACTGTCAATTGATTTTCATGGTTAGTGAGGGGTGAGGCATTAGGCGTGAGGCGAAAAGTTGGGCAATTGGTTAGTTGGACAGGAGATAATTGGATAGTTTGAATCTATCCTGGATTCTGTGCAGTGTCCAAACGGATGGAAAATAAAGCATATTTCTAGGGGCAGCCAGCCCGTTTAGGCTATCTGCCCCTTTAATAATTGAAGCGGATGATTAATAGTCGCCCTTACACGCATGAGCGATGCTCTCCTCACGCCTTACTATTAAAAAGTAAGCAAAAAGAGAACGCCTGCCTGTGCCCTATAGGGTATGCCCCGAAGGGGTACCCCCTTGCTTCCTCACAGTTTAGCGTTCAGATCGGCGACGGCCTGATGCAGGTCGGCAACCAGTACGTAGTCCGCCATCGTATTAATGGAAGCGTTTTCGTCAGTATTTATTGAAACTATGGTTTTGGCATCCCTGATACCTACGGTAAACTGTACCTGGCCGGAAATACCCAGCAGGACTGCGAGCCTGGGCTTGCATTTCTTGCCGGACAAACCGATGATCCTTTCCTCGGAAAGCCATTTTTTATCGGTGGCAACCGGCTTGGTGCAGGCGACTTCTCCGCCCAGCTTTTTAGCCAGTGCTTCTATCATCGGCAGTTGATCGGCGTCTTTTAATCCCTGTCCGACGGCTACCAGCGCTTCGGCGGCTTCAATATCCACATTATCGCCGCTTTTTTGTTTGACTTCCACCAGTTTTACAGCCGGGGCAGGAATATCTGCCGCAAATTCTTCGATGCTGCCGCCGCTGCCGCTTGCTGCTTCGAAGCTGCGGGGCATAAAAGCGATAACTTTTTTAGCGGTTTTAATTATTTGTACCGCCACCGTCGCGCCGCCCAGAGCGTTGCGCTGGCATTTTATCTGCCCATCTTCGTATTTGAAACTGCTGACATCAGTCAGGCATCCTGCTCCAATAAGCTGTGCCAATCTCCCGGCTAATTCTTTGCCGCGCCGGTTGGAACTTAAGAGGATGGTATCGGCACCGGCTTTCTCTGCGGCCTGAGCAACTGCTGCCGCTGTTGCTGCAATATCTGCCAATACCATGCTGTCATTATTTATTTTCAGGACCGACGCCCCTGCATCTGCCAGCACTTTAGCCTGGTCATCATTGTTGATCGTCACTGCCCTGACCTGTTCAGCACCCATTTCGCGGGCAGCAGTAAGCAGTTCCAGGGCAAAACCATCATGATCACTGTATATCAGTATTGCTGTCATATCAATTACCTCCCGATCAATGCTTCGCTGCTGAGGGCCTGGATAAGCTCATCAACGCTTTTGACTGTTATGCGTTTGCGTTCCATTTCCGGCGCCAGATTGCTTAAGGTGTCTATAGCTGAATCACCCGGTTTGATGTTTAATTCATCCAGCTCCACAGTTTCCCTGGGTTTGCGGCCGGCTTTTAATATCTGGCTGACCGAAGCAATACGAGGTTCATTGATGCCGGAAATAACTGTTATTACTGCCGGCAATGCAACTTCCACCACTTCTTCGCAGTCTTCCAGGGAACGGGTTACTGCAGCTTTGCCGCCGTCAATAACTATGGAACTGGCATAGCCGACCTGGGGAAGATCAAGCAGGGCAGCCACCCGGGAGCCTGTCTGCCCGGAATAGTTGTCACCGCTGCCTTCTCCGAAAAGGATCAGGTCAGGCTTGTCTTCCATTTGTCTTAAAGCTGCTGCCAGTACCTCTGCTATAATGCTGCTTTCCGTACCATTTAAAGCATCGTCCATAACCAGGTATGCCTGGTCGGCCCCGGCTGCCAGAGCTTCCTTGATCGTATCTTCCAGATTCTCGTCGCCGGCTGATAATACGGTGACCTGAGCGTCCAGCTGTTCTTTGATCTGAACTGCGGCTTCCAGGGCATTTTTGTCGATCAGCCCTATTGTTAAAGGAACATCTTCGAAAACCGGCTGACGATTGCGAATCCTTATCTGCTGCAAATCAGGGATCTGTTTCATCGCCACAACTATATTCACGCTGTTTACCTCCTGTTTTAATATTTTTTATCCGAATCTGAACTGTACCCCGGCTCCGCCCGGCGGGTAGTTCCAGTCCAGAAGTTCGGGGCCGCAGGCCAACCGGCAGGTGCCGCATTCCAGACACCCGTCAATGGTAAGCTCTACTTCACCCCGGCTGTTTATGCTGTAAAGCCCGGCCGGGCATACATATACAGCTTTTTTCAGCCGCGGGTCGCTTTGTTTGCCTGCCCTGATCACTATATGGGGATGTTCATTATGTTTGAAGACGTTGCGGCCAAGTTTTTCCTTTAATCCCAATACTTCGCTCATATCTTCATCACCTTCCTCATATCGCCGGCCATAGCCCACAATTCACCGAAGCTGAGATACCCCTTCATGGTAGGATAAATCTTTTTCTTCGGTCCGGCCGGGATTTCGTATATATCTTTCATCATATCGCCGACCATTTTAGGATATTGGTTGAAAAAGCGCGGATTGTCCAGGGCCTGCGGTGCGTCTTTAAAGCTGTTGAAATCCTGCATAACAAAGCTTTGATCCAGCATATCCTTATAGACTGCCAGGCTGGCTGCACTGAAGTTTTCTTTTTCCCTGGCTTTTAAAACTGCCCGGGCAGCGTAATATCCTGAAGCCAGAGCGTATTCCATACCGCGAACCGTGATGCCGATATTCATTGCCATTCCGGCTGCATCTCCGGCCACCAGGATGCCGTCGCCGAACAGCCTGCCCATAGCTTTAAGGCCTCCTTCGGGAACCGCATGGCCGGAATATTCAGCAGTGTTGCCGTCTTTGATCAACCTTGCGATTTCGGGTCTTTGTTTAAAAATATCCAGCAGGTCGGGAGCAGCAGTTTCACCTTCCATTAAGTCTTTGATGCCCACCACTATCCCTAAGCTGATGCTTTCTTTATTGGTATAGAGGAAACCGCCGCCGAATTTACCCTGGGTAACTTCTCCCATAAATAAACGGGCTGCACCTTCGTCTCCTTCCAGATTGAAACGGGCTTCTATAACTTCCCGGGGCAGTTCGATGATTTCTTTATAGCCGACTGCATAATCCACTGGCCTGCCGGGCTTTCTCAAACCGGCTCTTTCGGCTGTAAGTGATAATACTCCGTCACAGGCAATAACCACATCAGTGCGCAATTCATCCCCGCCGGCCCTGACGCCAGTGACTTTGCCGTTTTCCATAATAACATCATCGACCCGGCTTTTGGTAACCAACTGCACACCTTTGCGTTCTGCCTGTTTGGCAAACCAGCGATCGAATTTGGCCCGCATAATGCTGTAACTCTGATATGGTTCCTGCGCCAGTTCACTGCCGCTGTAATCGATGGTAACCGAGCGGTCTTCAGCCATCATCACAACCTGTTCATGAGCAATAAATCTTTCGAAGGGTGCCTTTTTCCATAAATCAGGGAACAATTCCCGTACCGGGTTTAAATACAGACGCCCGCCGGTGACATTCTTGGCTCCGGAATAATCGCCTCTTTCCAGCAGCAATACTTCCTCAAGCCCTGCGTCAGCCAGAGTATATGCTGCGGCCAGTCCGGACAGCCCGCCGCCGACTATAATGGCATCAAATTTTTCTTCCACTTTATGCACCTCATTTCATCAGCTGGTTATCTTTAAGTCTGCTTAAGCGAGCTTTACATTAAAGAAAGGGAACCTAAAAAAGGCTCCCGTTTTTTATCGGCACTTATTTCATCCCTAAAATAACTCCGGCGACAATCATTTTCTGCATATCTGACACGCCTTCCACCTGGGAACCCATGATGGAATCCCGGTAAATGCGTTCCACTTTGTATTCCTTCATCAGTCCGTAAGAGCCGTGAACATTCATGCACATACGGGCCGTGTTGATCATTTCTTCACAGACAAAGTCTTTGGCCAGGGCTGCTTCCTTGGCAAACTGCATGGGATCCTTCATGGTATCAGCCAGGAATCCTAACCGGTAAACCAGCCACTTGGCAGCTTCGTATTTTTCCGCTATATTGGCAATGTTGACTTTGGTAGTGGGGAATTTGCCGATCGGTTCCTCCCGGTGAGTTTTTTCCTTTGCATATTTGATGGCTTCCCGGTAACTGGCCAGAAGTCCGCCCAGAGCTGTGGAGCTGACACCGACTTTACCGTAGGAAATACCCATCTGCAGGATGGGATATCCGAAGCCGGGCTGTCCTAAAAGGTTCTCCGCCGGAATTTTAACATCTTTCAGATAAACATCCAGCAGCTGTCCGCCGTGCATGCCGATTTTTTCCCAGGGTTCAGAGATAGAATATCCTTCGCAGAATTTATCAACTAAAAAGGCGGTGACTTTGCCGCTGGCGGTTTCTTTGGCAAAGATGATTATCGGTCCCGGGAAGCCGGCATTGGAGATAAACCTTTTGGTGCCGTTTAAAATATAATAATCGCCTTCCCTGACAGCAGTGGCAGCGATCTGCTTGGGGTCTGAGCCGGTGCCGGGTTCGGTGAAGGCAAATGAAGCTATATGCTCGCCCTTGCAGCATTTGGGCATATATTTTTTCTTTTGTTCCTCGGTGCCGAATGCCGAGATGGCTCCCAGCCCCAGGGTATGGGCTGAAATGATCATGGCTACTCCCGATGATACAGATCCGATCTGTTCCATGGCCAGCACATAGCTTGAATAGCCAGAACCGGCTCCGCCGTATTCTTCCGTAAAAGGAATACCGAACATATCCAGTTCTCCCAAACCGTCAAAGATTTCCTGTGGTATAACGTTCTCAGTATCTATCTGCAGTGCAATCGGTTCAATATACTTTTCGGCAAATTCCCGCGCTGCTCTCTGGATCAACTCCTGCTCCTTGGATAGATTAAAATCCATTTTGTCATTCCTCCTCTTTTTGATCAACCCGATATTTCGATTACAAACATTTAGTTGTTGTAATACTCATAATCCAATTATATTTTCAAGCTGGGTTTTTTTCAAGTAAATATATCTGACATTATCATAATTTTTCAAAAACTGTTCAAGGTTGTATGGGAAAGCGGGTATTATTCGCCGGTAACAGGGATGATAATTTTATGGGAACCTGCCTGCTGACCCTGTTTATCGAAGACCTGCAGGCTGGTTTTTGCCTCATAGACATGCTGCACTATAAACTTCTGTAATTTTTATCAGACTGCTTTTACTGCGTGTTTGCTGCGCAGCTTGGAAATCGACCGGTCCAGTCCATCTATAGTAAGTTCCTCCATGGGGAATATTTCAGAAATCTTATTGATAGACCAGGCTCCATCGGTCCAGTCCCAGAAGTCTTTGCTGATAGGATTCAGCCATACCGAATACTCAAAATGATGCCTGATCCTGCGCAGCCAGTCGATACCGGGCTTATCATTATACTGGCCCCATTCGATGACTCCGCCTACCCTGGTCAGTTCTGATGGTGCCATGCTGGCATCGCCGACAATTATCACCCGATAATCAGGGCTGTAAGTTTTGAGCACATATTCGGTATCGGTGAACTCATCATTGCGGCAGTGGGAATTATGAAAAAGCCAGTCATAGATACAGTTGTGAAAATAAAATATTTTCAAATCCTTGAAATGGGATGATTTATTGACAGCAGTAAACAGTTGATTGCACAAGCGGCTGTAGGGCACCATGGAACCTCCGGCATCCATTAAGAGTAAAACCTTGATACCGTTTTCCCTCGGCCTTTCCCAGACCAATTCCAGGCGGCCGGCATTTTCACAGGTTTTATCAACCGTGGCATCCAAATCCAGATCGGTTTTAGCCCCATCCAGACGGGTAGTCAAATGGCGCAGCCGCCGCAGGGCAGTCTGAAATTGCCTGATACCGAGAGTCTCGTCAGTGCGGAATTCCTGGAAGCGTCTTTCACCGGCTACTTTTACTGCTGACAAATGCATGGATTCACCGCCGATGCGGATGCCGCCCGGATGATATCCCGAGTGGCCAAAAGGAGAGGTGCCGCCGGTCCCAACCCATTTGTTGCCTCCATGGTGCTCGCCGTCCTGTTCGGCCAGCCTTTCTTCCAGCATGCGTTTTAATTCGTCCAGATCAAGCTGGCGGTGATTGCGGCGCATCTCCTCGGTGATTTCAAGTTCAGGCAGTTCTTTGTCCAGCCATTCCCATATTTTATCCGGCAGCCCTTCCGGGGTTTCAATCTCGCGGAAAAAAGTGGCGAAGGCCAGGTCAAACCGGTCATAATGCGCTTCGGTCTTTACTAAAAGCGCCCGGCATAAATGATAAAAGCCGGTCAGGCTCGCTCCCCCCATCCCCGCTTCCAGGGCATCCAAAAGGCTGTCCCACTCGTTCATTGAAACGGGAATGCCAAAATTCTTTAATGTATAAAAGAAATTAGTAAACAATGTATTTCTCCTTAAAAGATCAATGTTACTGGCGGTAGCGGTTCAGCGAGCCGCTGATATAAGTCCGGCCCGGGGCCTGGCTTTTGTTATAAAGCCCGCTTAACAATGTATCGAGATCCTCGTTTTTCTTGAGTAAAACTCCCAGAAACGGCAAATCTTCTTTAATTTTATCAGGGCTTATGCCGCCTACTACCAAAGCCTGCAGCCAGTCAATAAGTTCACTGGTGCTGGGGCGCTTTTGCAGATGGGGAACTTCCCTTAACATGTAGAAGGTTTCCATGGCCTGCTCCAATAGTTTTTTCTCCAGCCGGGGATGATGAACTTTAATGATCTCTTCCATGCCCTTCGGATCGGGAAAAGCTATATAATGGAAGATACAACGCCGCAGGAAAGCATCGGGCAGTTCTTTTTCCGCATTGCTGGTGACAATAACTATCGGCCTGGTTTTGGCGGTTATAGTTTCTTTGGTTTCCGGGATATAAAAGCTCATCTGGTCCAATTCCCATAGCAGATCATTGGGAAATTCCAGGTCGGCTTTATCTATCTCATCGATCAAAAGCACCACCTGCTCTTCAGCGTTTAAAGCTTCGCCCAGTTTACCCAGTTTGATGTACTTTTTTATATCGGCCACGTCGTGGTCGCCGAACTGGCTGTCATAAAGCCTTTGCACGGTGTCATAAACATAGAGACCTTCCTGGGCTTTGGTAGTTGACTTGATGTTCCAGATAATGAGTTTCTTGCCCAGTGAATCCGCGATACTTTGGGCCAGCATAGTTTTGCCGGTGCCAGGTTCTCCTTTGATTAGCAGCGGTTTTTGTAAAGCAATTGCTATATTAACGCTGTTTCTCAGCTCCTCAGATACTATGTAATCGCTGGAACCATTATACATATAATTCATTTTGGCCATTTCAAATATTCCTCCAGTAAAAATAAAATATGATGACAGTCTATGCTGCCAATGATACCTTACACATATTAACAGAAATATAATTGCCCGTCAACGCCGCAAATCAGCTATAATCCCCGGTGCCGCCGCTGTCAGGCCGGTTTATTTCGAAGCGTATTTTCCGGCGGCGTAACCTGTGGAAAAGGCCGCCTGCAAATTGAAGCCTCCGGTATAACCATCAATATCCAAAACTTCCCCGGCCCAAAACAGTCCCTTTACGATCCTTGATTCCATGGTTCTGGGATTGACTTCTTTTAAGCTGATCCCGCCGGCGGTTACGATGGCTTCCTCGATCGGCCTGGTACCTTTGACCGTCAGCGGCAGATTTTTTAAAAGCCTGACCAGGTTTTTCCGCTTGGCCCTGGTAATTGAATTGACCATTTCCTGGGGTTCAATGCCGCTTAATTCTATAATTACCGGAATCAAACTTTGGGGCAGTAAATCGTTTAACGCATTTTTGTACTGTTTGCGGGAGTATTGCATGAAGTCTCGGTCTATCCTTTTTTCCAGGGCTTCATCGCTTAAGGCCGGTTTCAGATCAATTACTGCCTGCACCCGCTGGCCGGGATTATTATATAAGTATTCACCTATATCGCGGCTGGCACTTAATACTATCGGACCTGAGATACCGAAGTGGGTAAAGAGCATCTCGCCAAATTCCTGGCTGATCCTGGTACCGTCAGGCTTAAATGCAGTCAGCTGCACATTTTTCAAACTTAGACCTTTAAGCTCCTTTACCCAGGTTTCTTCGGTTTCCAAAGGCACCAACCCCGGCCGGGGAGTGATTATCTGATGACCGGCCTGAGCCGCCAGCCGGTATCCGTCCCCGGTCGAGCCGGTCCCCGGGTACGACATGCCGCCGGCCGCAATGATCACCGCCGGAGCCGGCAGCACTTGGCCGCCGCATTTTACCCCGTTCATATGGCCGTCATTAATGACCAGCCCTTCGACCCGGCAGTTATAAATTATTTTCACTTTAAGCTTAAGCAAGTTTCCCAGCAGGGCATTTACTACATCACCGGCCTTTTCAGAGCAGGGAAAAACCCGGTTGCCTCTTTCAACTTTACAGGGCACGCCCCGCGCAGTAAAAAAATCGATCAAGTCCTGATTGGAAAATTCATTCAGGGCACTGTAAAGAAAACGCCCGCTGCCCCCGGCGTATCCGGACAGGAAAAGTTCTTTATCCAGGCCTGAGGTGAGATTGCAGCGTCCCTTGCCGGTGATTTTCAGTTTTTTACCGGCTTCCGGTTTTTTCTCCAGCAAAGTTACCTCAGCACCCTGTTCAGCCGCTTTTATTGCCGCCATCATGCCGGCCGGCCCGGCACCGATAATAATGATTTTTTTCATCTGCAAATCCTCCAGCCTTGACTATATACTGATTTCTTGTTATTAACTTTTATTTTTGCTACAATTAATTTTGTTGTATTGGTTACTGCCATTTGTATAGATTTATTTTATAGAAAAAGGAGGGAATTTGATATTGGATACTTTTAAAAAAGCAGGCGTTCCTAAAATATTACCTGTACTTATTGTAGTCATTTTAGCAGCAATGTATTATGTTGCGGCTTATTATCCGGATCTTGGTAAAACCAACAACCCGGAAAAAACCGTGGAAGACTTTTATGTTTCATATATAAATAGTGATTATCAGGGAATGGCAGAAAATTTAAGCGTGTTCTGGTCAGTACAGTTTTTGCCCCAGTACAGCACCAGCAAACCTTCAGAAGTGATTGCCCAGCGTGAAACCATTGAAAAAGAAACCGCTGACATTCTGTCTGCTACTACCACCGACATCCAATCCGGATTAAAGATCACAGTACTGCCGGAATATACCAAAGAGTGGGAAAATACCGCTATGGTCGTTTATTCCGGATCTCTTGATGAAGAAGAGTTGGGCCGGGAAGTTGCACTGCTGCTTAAGGAAAACCAGAAATTTTACCTCTATATGTGGATGCCTTGCGGAGACGATGCAGCACTCACAGCACTGGAAACTGATTTTGCCAAGTTTGATGCTGACTATACTCAAGTTTTAGCCAGCGACCAATGGTAAAACAGATAATAAAGAAAAACAAGAAAAGCCCGCAATTGAGACGTACTGAGGTACGTTGATTAAGCGGGCTCTTTGCACTTCCAGCCGGAACGGCTTATGGTTAAAACCGCTTGGGTCCGGTCTTATACTTTGATTATTAAATCATCTGTTACCTATGAGCATTTATTTGTTTATAACATAGGCTGTGGGGCAACAAATCGCCTTTACCCCCCTGCGCTTGTCTTAACCATAAGCCGTATCCAGTGTCTGCTCGTTAGTATGGATAAAATTCGCTTTTTTATAATCAGACAGGCCGATTTTGGCTGTGAAGATCGAGGCATGAAAAAAGCCCGGATTGAAGCGTACATGAGGTACGCTGATTGACAGGCTTTTTGCACTAAGAGCATAAGTGCAACCAGAACTTCTGCCTTCGCTTACACTCGGCACAAGCTCGGTTTTCTTAAATATAACAAAGATATTCGCTAGCTGTCCTTGAAATAATAGGCCGAGAAGAGGCGCGAAGATCGAGGCATAAGAAGAGCCCGCGCGTGATACGTACACCCCGTACGTTGATTAAGCGGGCTCTTTGCAATAACGATGAGATTCGCGGGCTATCCTCGGCCGTAACGTTAGCCTTGTTCCAGCTGTAACAACCCCGAAGTATTAACAAATACCTTCTGCCTCGCCTTAATGTCAACCTTATCCTCCAACTGGCAGCGGCTGGCTACTACAGCGCCGGCATCGATTTTAACCTGGCGGCCGATATTGCACTGACTGCCTACCACACATTCCTTAAGCCAGGATCCGGCTCCGATGTTGCTGTTATTCCATATTATACAGTCAGTGAACCTGGCGCCATCCTGTATGGTGCAGCCGGAACCGATAACAACATTACCGGAAAAAGAAACCTCTTGGCCGATATTGGTATTTTCGCCGCAAAGAACTTTGGTGTCGTTTTGGCCGTCAATAATTATACGCTCAGTTTTGGTCCGGACCCGGCCTGCTAAAACATCCTGGTGGGCCTGGCGGTAAGTATTGATATTGCCCACATCACACCAGTAATCCTCGATAGGGACCCCGTAAAACGGTGCTTTGTTTTTGACCAGATGGGGAAATACCTGTTTGCCGAAATCATAAAACTGCCGGGCGGGTATGTATTTAAAAATCTCAGGCTCGAAGACGTAGATGCCGGTATTGGCCATATTACTAAGAGCTTCTTCCGGTTTGGGCTTTTCCTGAAATTTTTTGATTTTGCCGGCATCGTTATGTACTACAACACCAAACTGCTCAACATCATCAACTTTTTTCAGGGCAATAGTTGCCAGAGCGCCATTACTGCGGTGGGCTTTCATTAAAGCAGTTAAATCAATGTCAGTTAAAGCATCACCGCTTACTACCACAAAAGTATCATTTAAAAAGTTTTCACAGTTTTTGACCCCGCCGGCCGTGCCTTTAAGTTCTTCTTCCAGGGAATATTGCAAAGACAGGCCAAATGCCTCACCACTGCCAAAGTAATCGCTGATAGTTGAGGCATGGTAATGCAGGTTGGCTATTACTTCATTAAATTGGTGCTCTTTCAGCAGGTTGACTATGCTTTCCATTAAAGGGCGATTGGCCATAGGTATCATTGGTTTGGGGATCTCCACTGTCAGGGGCATAAGCCGGGAACCAACTCCGGCAGCCATTATCATCGCTTTCATATGTTACTTTCCCCCCACACACGACTTGTTTTTAATCTGTTTTAATATAATAACATTAAATATCTCAGTGGTCATCATCAACATTTCCAGTTTTAAACATGTTGTTACCGCTTTGTTTTCAGACTCCTTTCTGAAGATATTATAAAATATGTATTCGTAAAAATGTTGGTTTATAATTATTTTTGTTCATAATAACACTATAATATGTAACTGTAATGATACAAAGAGAACATTAACTCTTCCAGGTCACAAAAAGTATCAGCTAAAAGTCTTTCAATGTTATTTCAGTAAATCCAGGCAAAAAGTATTCCGTATTCAGTGCAGTAAAAAACAGGGAGCAATCGTATGCATACTCCCTGTTTTCATATTATATATTATATAAATAGGGGGCTAAGTTATACTTCTATCGATGGTACTTCATCAACCGACTTGCCGGCAGCGATAAGTCCTGCCAGGCGCCCGAAGGTGATGCAGCGGCCATGCCCGATACCGGGACAAATAGTAGGATAGTCATTGGCGAAGAAATCACCGGCGGCCGAACCAGCTACAAAGAGATTCTCAACCGGCTGGTCATTTTCATCTAAGACATTCAGATTAGTGTTGGTACGCAGGCCACCTACCATAGTCAAAATAGTGCTGATAAGTTTTCCGGCATAGAAAGGCGGTTTTACAATCGGAGTGAGCAATTCCGCGCGTTTGCCGAAATCCACGTCATCCTTCTGGGCAACTATTTCATTGTAGCGTTCTACAGTTTTCAGGAAGTTTTCTTTGGGAACGCCCATCTTGTCTGCCAATTCTTCCAGGGTATCGGCCTTAAGGACCTTGCCTTTTTCAACATGCAGGTCAAGTACCTGCTGTTCAGCTGCCATATCGAACTTGGTTCCCATGCGCTGGAAGGTCTGGCCGTAGAATAGGCCGCCGCCTAATCCTGCATTAATCTGTTGTTCAACTTCGGACAAACCGTCCGCATCATAAATGGTGAAAGTGATCCCTTCCGGCTGAAATTCCTTGACACAGCTCTTGGACTGGGTATTTACGTCTTCATTCATATAGCGATTACCTTCAGCATTAACATGCAGGAAGCCGTAGCTCTGGGCACCGGATTCCAGATGGATAACTGCTGCATGGGGCTCAACCTTCTGCATGGCACCGCCAATCCACATAGCCTGCTTATGAACATCTCCGGTATTGCATTTATTGGGGAAGTAAATCTGCGAATCTGCCTGAAGTGCAAAGGGATCGTATCTTTCTACCATTTCCTGGTCGGAAGCATAGTCACCGGTACAAATAATTACGCCTTTGCTGGCATTATACTGGGTATAGTTCCCTGCTTCTCCGGCAATTACTCCGGTAACCGGGCCGTCACCATCCCGTACGATCTGAACTGCAGGTGTTTTGAAATCTATTTCTATACCTTTTTCATTGATCACTGCCTCCAGGGCTTCCAGCAGTACCGCATTTCCTGCTCCTTCAATGACTCCATCCTGGTAAATGAAATTACTGCCATCCTTATAGTAGAAATGGGTAACCGGGTATTCGGTATAATCAGGACCTTTGAAATACCCATCCCAGAGCGCAACTTTCAAGCCTTTTGGTTCGACCATATCCCTTACCCAGTCGAAACAGGCGCCGCTCTTTTCTGCGAACAGCCAGAGCAAGTCCTCTTTGACTCTTCCCTGCGCCCAGTAGACCCATCTTCTGATGACCTGGCGGTAATCTATACTGATGTTGTATTCTTTCTGTAATTTCGTGCCAAAGGCAGTGATATGCCCGCCGCGGGCCGCTGTTGTGTCGTTCTTGTCGATAATTATGACCTTGGCTCCTGCTTCAGCTGCTGATATAGCAGCTACAGTACCGGCAAGGCCTGCGCCAATAACCAAAACTTCGGTATCAACAGTTTTTTTGATTTCAGCTGCAGGAATAGGATCAGGCTTGGTCTCCCAACTCCATTTTTCTCCGCCAGTTTCAGTATTGGTTTCTGAAGTTTCTTCCTGCTTGGGGGAACAACCTGTTAAATATCCTGCTGCGGCAATTCCTGCGGCACTAATGGCTGTACCTTGAATAAATGCTCTTCTGGAAATACCTTTTTTAACATTTTCTTCGTTCATTTTCTCTCTCCTCTCATAATGAAAGACGATTTTACATTGACAAATAGTAAAATTTGATTTTTCAAAATATGATTGGCAAAGGGTGCTGAAATGATTTTACACAACTTAATTTGTACTCTGTAAGAAAATGACAGCGCCGGTTACAATTCGAAACAGATTGTCCTTTTTTACAGTACAACTTTCCTGTTGGTTATCACCCCCATTTTTGCATAGTATAAGTCTAAAAATAACAAATTACAATATATTTTCGAAATATTGTGACAATTTATTATTTCCTTACCCATTTAGTCTGAAATAATCATAAAAAACCTCCTGTTCTTTTAGAAGCAGGAGGTAAACCAAGAGTATTTTTTGTTTAAATTTATTCAGTAATTTTTCTTTTCATGAGCATATAGTTGATACTGTCAACTATAGCCTGATAAGAAGCTTCTATTATGTTTTCCGATACCCCTACTGTACTCCACTGCGCGGTATCATCGACTGAATCTATCAGTACCCGTACTTTGGCGCCGGTACCTTCATTGCCGTTTAATACCCGGACTTTGTAATCACTTAAGTGCATCTGGCTGATTTCCGGATAGACTTCGGCCAGAGCTTTTCTTATGGAATTGTCCAGGGCATTGACCGGCCCGTCTCCTTCGGCGGCGGTGTGAAAAATCTTGTCGCCTATAGACATCTTTATCATCGCTTCAGCAGTTATTTCTTCCCCTTCGTCTTTTTCCATGATCAGTTTCAAATTTTTAAGCTGGAAAAAGTCCTCATACTGACCGGTGGCTTTACGCAGCAGAAGTTCCAGGGAAGCATCCGCACCTTCGAATTGAAAACCCTGATTCTCAAGTTCTTTTATCTGGCTGATCACTTTGCGGGTTTTATCATCGCTGCTGTTTATATCAAGTTTAAGTTCTTTAGCTTTGTAAAGCAGGTTGGATATGCCTGAAAGCTCCGATACCAATACCCGACGTTTGTTGCCCACTGCTTCGGGATCTATATGTTCATAAGTCAGCGGGTCCTTAAGCAAAGCACTTACATGGATACCGCCTTTGTGGGCAAAGGCTCCGTGCCCGGCAAAAGGCTGGTTATTATAGTGAGGCATGTTGGCGATCTCACTTATATAATGGGCCGTTTCCGTCAAGTTTTTTAAATTTCCCGGCGGCAGAGCCCGCATATTCATTTTAAGTTCCAGATTGGGAATTACGGAGCAAAGATCAGCATTTCCGCACCGTTCCCCATAACCGTTGATCGTTCCCTGCACCTGCCGGCAGCCAGCATTTACTGCCATCAGGGAATTGCTTGTTGCGCAGCCGGAATCATTGTGGGCATGTATTCCCAGCGGGTTTTTGATGGTTTGGGCAACCTGGCCGATTATCCCGGCAATTTCCCACGGCATGGCCCCGCCATTGGTGTCACAGAGAATTATCCAGTCCGCCTGGGCAGCTGCCAGCAGCACCTGCAAGGCATATTCCGGGTTATTTTTGTAACCGTCAAAAAAATGTTCGGCGTCAAAGATAACTTCCAGTCCCTTGTCTTTCAGATAAGCAACCGTATCTCTGACCATATTAAGGTTTTCATCAAGGGTGGTTTCCAGTGCGCGCAGAACATGAAAATCCCAGGCTTTGCCGACGATGGCAGCAGTTGCAACATCTGCATCCAGCAAGGCCTGAACATTACTGTCCTGTCTGACTGCCGCACCGGGTTTACGGGTCGAGCCAAATGCAGTTATTTTAGCATTTTGCAGGGGTATCTTTTTGATTTGGCTGAAGAATTCGAGATCCTTGGGATTGCTCCCGGGCCAGCCGCCTTCGATATAGCTGACACCCAGATAATCAAGCTTGCGGGCTATGCGCAGCTTGTCATCCAGCGAAAAGCTGATGCCTTCAGTCTGAGAACCATCCCTTAAAGTCGTATCATAAATCATGGTATTCAGCTTTTTATCCCCAATGTTTTTTCCTCCTTCAGGACTATCACCGGGTCTTCCGGCCTTTTGTCCTTTCCCGTCATCATTTATTATCCATTTTTTATCAGCCCGGCTACTATATCGCCGGCTTCAGCAGTATTCACCTGTGTTTTGCCTGGTTCCATCAAATCAGGGGTCCGGTAGTCGCGGGCAAGAAATTCCGTTACCGCATTTTCTATAAGCCTGGCTTCATTTTCCAGGCGGAAGGAATACCTGAGCATCAAAGCGGCTGACAAAATGGTGGCCAGCGGATTGGCTTTCCCCTGTCCGGCAATATCAGGTGCACTGCCGTGGGCAGGCTCATATAAACCCACTTTGCCGCCAATGGATGCACTGGCTAACATGCCGATGGAACCGGTAAGCATGGAGGCTTCGTCAGTCAAAATGTCACCGAACAAGTTCTCGGTTACTATTACATCGAACTGGCGGGGATTACGAATAAGCTGCATGGAGCAATTGTCTACGTACATATGAGAAGTTTGTACATCCGGGTACTCGGCAGCCAGTTTCACTGCAATTTCCCGCCATAAGCGCGAAGATTCCAGGACATTGGCTTTATCTACCGAACACAATTGTTTCCGGCGTGCCATAGCTACCTCATAGGCAAAACGGATTATCCTTTCAATTTCACAAGTGGAATAGCTCATTAGATCAGTAGCTTTTTCTCCGCCGCCCATCAGCCTTTCCCGGCGTTTTTCGCCGAAATAGGCACCGCCGGTCAATTCCCTGATAACCATTATATCTGTACCTGCAATTACCTCTTCCTTAAGAGTGGAAGCATGCAAAAGACTGGGAAACAGGATGCAGGGGCGCAGGTTGGCAAATAAGGCCAGTTCCTTTCTTAAGGGCAGGAGCGCGCCCACTTCCGGCCGCAAACGCACCGGCAGGTTTTCCCATTTTGGACCGCCGATGGCTCCCAGTAAAATGGCATCAGAGTTTTTGCACAGCCTCAAAGTTTCGGGAGGCAGTGGATGCCCCACAGCATCATAGGCTGCTCCTCCGATCAAGGCTTCGGTAAATTCGAATTGATGGTTGTATTTTTCCCCAACTGCCTGCAGTGCTTTGACAGCTTCGGGAACTATCTCGGTTCCGATACCATCACCGGGCAATACAGCAATTTTATACATTGATTACATCCTTTCTGTTTAAGCGTCAGGTTTTTTATCTTTAACATAATTTATCAGTCCGCCCCGGGCAATTATGGCCTGCATGAATTCCGGGAAAGGCACAGCCTGAAACTGCTGCCCGCTGCGTTTATTGGTAATCATACCTGTTTGAAGATCTGCTTCAAGTTCATCACCTTCCCGGGACGCTTCGACTGCTGCCTCGCATTCCAGAATGGGCAGGCCGATATTGATGGAGTTGCGGTAAAAGATCCGGGCAAAGGAGCGGGCTATTACACAGGAAACTCCGGCACCTTTTATAGCAATCGGAGCATGTTCCCGCGAACTGCCGCAGCCAAAGTTTTTATCGGCTACTATTATGTCTCCGGCTTTTACTTTGGACGGAAACAACGGGTCGGCATCCTCCATACAATGTTTGGCTAATTCTTCCGGGTCAAAGGTATTTAAATAACGGGCCGGTATGATAGCATCAGTATCAATATCAGCCCCGAATTTATGCACTTTGCCGCTTAGCTTCATATAAAACCGTCCTTCCTTGTTAAAGAAAAATTAAACTTCCCAGGGAGGAGTGATCCTGCCTTTAATGGCACTGGCAGCAGCAACTGCAGGGCTGGACAGGTATACTTCGCTCTCCGGATGTCCCATACGCCCGACAAAATTGCGGTTGGTGGTGGCCAGAGCCTTTTCGCCTTTAGCCAGGATCCCCATATGTCCTCCCAGGCATGGCCCGCAGGTGGGAGTGCTGACAATGGCACCGGCTTCTATAAAGGCTTCGATATACCCTTGCCTTAATGCTTCCAGATAAATCTGCTGAGTGCCGGGGAAGATCATTACCCGCAGCTCGGGATGTACTTTTTTGCCTTTTAAAATGGCAGCAGCAATCTTAAGATCCTCTATCCTGCCATTGGTACAGGATCCGATAACTACCTGATCGATGGTTACATCGGTTGCTTCACTCACAAAGCGGGTGTTTTCAGGCAGATGAGGATAAGCTATTACCGGTTCCAGTTTGGCGACATCATATTCCCGTACTGTAAAATACTGAGCATCATCATCGGATTTATACAGGTTAAAGGGGCGTTTTACCCGGTTTTTAACATAGCTTAATGTAATGTCATCCGGGACGATAATACCGTTTTTACCTCCGGCTTCAATAGCCATATTAGCCATGGTAAACCGGTTGTCAATGGAAAGGCAGTCGATAGCTTCGCCGGTAAATTCCATGGACATATAGCGGGCACCGTCTACACCAATATCACCTATGGTATGAAGTATCAGATCTTTGCCGCCTACCCACTGGGGCAATTTACCGTAATAGACAAATTTGATGGCTTCCGGTACTTTAAACCAGGCTTCGCCGGTGGCCATGGCCGCGGCCATATCGGTGGAACCCACGCCGGTGGCAAATGCCCCCAGAGCTCCATAAGTACAGGTATGGGAATCGGCTCCGATGATAAGATCCCCCGGTGCCACCAGTCCCTGTTCCGGCAGCAGGCAATGTTCGATACCCATCTGTCCGATTTCAAAATAATTGGGCAATCTGTGTTTTTTGGCAAAGTCACGTAAAATCCTGGCTTGTTCGGCAGATTTTATATCTTTATTGGGAGTAAAATGATCAGGTACCAATACTATTTTATCCCGGTCATTAACCTCAGGATAACCCAGGCGGTTAAACTCTGATATAGCTACCGGCGCAGTTACATCATTGCCCAGAATAACATCCAGCCGGCAGTTGACCAACTCGCCTGCCTCCAAATGATCCCGGCCGGCGTGGACCGCCAGTATCTTCTGGCTGATGGTCATTCCCATAAGTTATGCTCCTCCTTATATTAACCTTGTTCTTCTTTATGGCGCTGTTCGGCATAAAAATGCTTGTTGATCGCGTTTATATATGCCTTGACACTGGCTTCAATTATATCAGTACTTAAGCCCCGGCCGTTATAAACCACTCCGTTGATGGAAATCCGGGCAATTACTTCCCCCAGGGCATCTTTGCCGCCGCTGACTGCATTTAATTTATATGAATGCATGGTCCCATAGATATCAGTTATCTTATCTATCGCTTTACAGGCTGCATCGACAGGTCCGTCACCGGTTGCCGCTGCTTCAAATACCATGTCTTCAATGCTCAGCTTGACCGTTGCCATTGGCACTACAGTAGTTCCGCTGGATACATGCAGATAAACCAGGGAAAACCTTTCCGGCACCTTCCAGATATGATCTTTTATAAGGGCCTCCAGATCATCATCAGTAACGGTTTTTTTCTTGTCGGCTATTTCTTTGAAATCAATAAATGCCCGGTCAAATTCATCATCTTTTAAGTTGTAACCTAATTCATTCAGTCTTTCTTTAAAAGCATGGCGGCCCGAATGTTTGCCCAGGACCAGATTGCTGCGGTTCAATCCTACCAGCTCCGGGCTCATGATTTCGTAGGTTGAGCGGTCTTTTAAAACTCCGTCCTGATGGATTCCTGATTCATGCGCAAAAGCATTTTGCCCTACCACCGCCTTATTAGGCGGGATAACCATACCGGTCAGGTTGCTGACCAGCCTGCTGGTACGATAGATCTCGCAGTAATTGACCTTTATTTCTTTGTCGTAAAAAGCTTGGCGGGTATACAAAGCCATAATGATCTCTTCCAAAGAAGCATTTCCTGCCCTCTCTCCGATGCCATTGACGGCAACTTCCACCTGCCGGGCTCCATTCATAATACCGGCCAGGGAATTGGCTACCGCCATACCCAGATCATCATGACAATGCACGCTTATTACAGCTTTATCTGCATTTGGCACTTTTTCCATAATGGTACGGATAAATAAGCCGAATTCCTCGGGCACCGCGTAGCCCACTGTATCAGGCAGGTTTACCACATTGGCTCCGGCATCTATAACTGCCGTTACTATCTGGGCCAGATAATCCGGATCGGAACGTGACGCATCCTCCGCTGAAAATTCAACATCCGGACATAAGCTTTTGGCATATCTGACTGCTTCGACTGCCTGTTTAAGGACTTCTTCCCGTGACTTCTGCAGCTTATGCTTTAAATGAATATCTGAAGTAGCCAGAAAAGTGTGTATCCGGGGCTTTTCAGCTCCCTTTACCGCTTCCCAGGTACGATCAATGTCTGCCTTGATCGCCCGGCAAAGACCGGCTATTACCGGTCCTTTTACCATATCAGCGATTCTTTTTACGGCCGCAAAGTCACCCGGCGAAGCAATGGGAAATCCGGCTTCTATTATGTCAACACCCAGCAAAGCCAGTTGCTGGGCTATTTCAACTTTTTCGTCAGCATTAAGGCTGACTCCGGGGGATTGTTCCCCATCCCTCAAGGTAGTATCGAAAAGATAGATCCTGTTTTTATCGTTCATTGTTAATCAATATCCTTTTAAAAATTATTGCCAGGTACATTACTATTTATTTTCTTTGACCAGAGCATTGCCACTTTTCAGCCAGGGCATCATGGAACGCAATTCGGCGCCAACTTCTTCGATCAGATGTTCTTTGCCTTGTCTCTTCAGGGCATTGAACCGGGGACGCCCGACCTGGTTTTCCAGCAGCCATTCCTTGGCAAATACGCCATCCTGAATATCTATTAATGCTTCCTGCATGGCATAGCGTGCTTCTTCCCCGATGATTTTAGGCCCGGTAACATAATCGCCCCATTCAGCGGTATCGGATACGGAAAAACGCATGTTGCTCATACCGCCTTCATACATCAGATCGACGATCAGTTTGAGCTCATGTAAACACTCAAAATAGGCAACTTCAGGCTGATAACCGGCATCTACCAGGGTTTCAAAGCCGGCTTTGACCAGTTCCGTCACACCGCCGCAGAGTACGCATTGTTCACCAAAAAGGTCGGTTTCGGTCTCTTCCTGGAAAGTGGTCTCAAGCACCCCCGCTCTGGTCGAACCGATGCCTTTGGCATGAGCTAAAGCATATTCCCTGGCTTTTCCGGTATAGTCCTGCTGAATAGCGATCAGTGACGGAACGCCGGCCCCTTCTTCATACATGCGACGTACCAGATGGCCGGGGCTTTTGGGAGCGACCATGTAAACATCAACATCAGCCGGCGGCACGATCTGCCCGAAATGTATGTTAAATCCATGGGAAAATACCAGGGCTTTGCCTTCAGTCATATACTGTTTAATTTCTTCCTTATATACTTTAGCCTGTGCTTCATCGGGCAGAAGGATCTGGATGATGTCACCCTGCTGGGCAGCTTCACTGACAGTCATGGGCTGTATACCTGCAGCAATGACCCGGTCCCATTCTGCCTGACTGGCTGCATCAAACGGTTTGCGCAGCCCAACTACTACTTTAACCCCGCTTTCATGAAGGTTTTGAGCCTGGGCATGACCCTGGGAGCCAAATCCCATTACCGCTACTGTTTTACCTTTCAAGAGTTCCAGGTTTGCGTCAGCATCATAGTACATTTTCGCCATTATTTCCTTCCTCCTTATTTAATCTGATTGGGTTTCAAACATAGTAATAATATACAAGAACTATTTAGTTCCGCGTACCATTGAGACTTTACCGGTCCTGACCAGTTCCATGATCCCAAAGGGACTTAATGAAGCTTCGATAGCATCGATTTTGGTCGAATCGCCGGTTGCTTCGATTATAAGTGAGCTGCGGCCGATATCGACGATACGGGCCCTGAATATATCGACGATTTGCACGATTTCCGCCCTGACGGTGTTGTCTGCCTTAACTTTGATCAGGACCAGCTCCCGGTCCACCGCTTTTTCATTTGTAACATCAATGATTTTAATTACATCGACCAGTTTATAAAGCTGCTTGGTTACCTGTTCAATAACGGAATCATCACCCTGGACAACTATAGTCATGCGTGATATGCTTGGATTTTCTGTAGTTCCCACTGTCAGGCTATCGATGTTGTAGCCGCGACGGCGAAACAGTGTGGCGACCCTGGTCAATACCCCTGGCTTATTCTCCACAATTACTGCTAAAGTATGCTTCTTCATTACTAGTCACCCCCCAGCATATTACCCAGTGTGCCCCCCGGCGGCACCATCGGGAACACATCGGCTTCCCGTTCAACCAGGAAATCAATTATCACCGGTCGGTCAGTCACCGCCAAAGCTCTGCTTAAAGCCTCATCAATTTCTTCCGCTTTGGTGACTCTGATGCCTATGGCTCCGTAAGCCTCGGCCAGTTTAACAAAATCAGGCTGATGGCTGATATCAACAAAGGAATAACGTTTCTCATAGAAGAGTGCCTGCCATTGCCTGACCATACCCAGATATTGATTATTAAGTATACATATAACTACCGGTAGTTTATACTGTACAGCTGTCCCCAATTCCTGAATATTCATCTGAATACTTCCGTCTCCGGCTATATCGATAACTTTTTTATCCGGGCAGGCAATCTGCGCTCCGATGGCAGCCGGAAACCCGTAGCCCATAGTGCCCAGGCCTCCGGAGCTTATAAAGCTGCGGGGGTGTTTAAATTTATAAAACTGGGCGGCCCACATCTGGTTTTGTCCCACCTCAGTCGTAATAATTGCTTCCCCCTGAGTATGCTGATAAATCCTTTCCACGACATCCTGAGGCATGATACGTCCTTCTGCTGATTCGGGGAAAACCATAGGGAATTCATCTTTCCAACGGTCGATAGTTGCCAGCCACTCACCAACTGCTTCCGCCGCTTCCAAACGTTGGTTGATCGACTGCAGGACTTCTTTTACATCACCTACGATCGGGACATTGATATTAACATTCTTGCCAATTTCGGCAGCATCAATATCGATATGAATGATTTTGGCCTTAGGGGCAAATCCGTCGATTTTAGCGGTAACGCGGTCATCAAAACGAACCCCGGCGGCTATTATCAAATCACTTTCGCCCATAGCATAATTGGCATAACGGGTTCCATGCATACCCAGCATCCCCAGGGACAGATAATGTAAAGACGGGAAACTTCCCATGCCCATCAGGGTAGTGGTCACCGGGATCTTCCGGCGTTCTGCCAGTTGCTTTAGTTCCGGGGCTGCATTGGAGGCTATTACTCCCCCGCCGGCATATATAACCGGGCGTTTGGCATTTTTGATCAGCTCCACAGCGCTGATTACCTGCCCGGCATTAAAACCTCTCATAACACGGTAGCCTCTTGTGTTTACATCCGCCTGGACCGGTTCATATTCGATCACCCTTTCCATAACATCTTTGGGCAGATCCACTACTACCGGTCCGGGACGATTAGTCCTGGCTACATAAAAAGCCTCTTTTACAATGGCGGCTACATCCTCAGTTCTTTCAATTAAATAATTATGTTTGGTTATTGGTAAAGTAATCCCGGTAATATCAGCTTCCTGAAAAGCATCCTTGCCAATAAAGGCTGTGCCTACCTGACCAGTAAAACAAACCATGGGTATGGAATCCATATAGGCAGTAGCAATTCCGGTTACCAGATTTGTAGCCCCGGGGCCGGAAGTCGATACACAAACTCCAACTTTGCCAGTGGCCCGGGCATAGCCGTCAGCGGCATGGGCTGCCCCCTGTTCGTGGCGTACCAGTATATGCCTGATGTCAGAACTGTACAGGGCGTCATATACTGGCAGGATCTGCCCGCCGGGATAGCCAAAAATTGTATCTACTCCTTCTTCTTTTAAACATTCCAACAATATTTCTGCGCCTTTTAACTTCACTTAAACACCTCCTGTTATTCCTCCCGCCAGTTTAGCATCAGTTGCTTGGTTACTGCTCCCCTGCTGCAAGGCACTGCTGTTACTTAAATATGCATAATATCTTCAGCCGTAAAAAGCTTATGCTCCTTACTCATTGCTGAGGTTTTCGATTAAAATAGCGGGCTTAAGACGGCCCGCTAAATTCGTTTCCAGTCCGGTCGGCCTTATGGCTTTTTGAATATGGCTCCGGTACTGGCTGATTGTACCATCTCAGCATATCGCTGCATATATCCTTTTTTGATTTTTGCTTCCGGCACCTGCCATAGTCGTCTTCTTTCTGCCAGCACCGTGTCATCGACTATCAGTTCCAGCTTATCAGCCGGAATATTTATTCGAATAAGGTCGTTCTCTTGAACCAGGGCTATTACACCACCGGCGGCTGCTTCAGGTGATACGTGCCCGATAGATGCTCCGCGGGTGGCCCCGGAAAAGCGTCCGTCAGTAATAAGGGCTACTTCCTTGTCAAGTCCCATCCCTGCAATCGCGGAAGTCGGGGTAAGCATTTCCTTCATGCCCGGACCTCCCCGGGGTCCTTCATAGCGGATAACGATCACGTCACCGGCTTTTATCTTCTGGTTTAAGATAGCATCAACTGCTGCTTCCTCGGAATCAAATACCCGGGCCGGCCCAACATGCTCCATCATTTCTGGAGCTACTGCACCTTTTTTTACCACAGCTCCGTCAGGAGCCAGGTTGCCAAATAAAATTGCCAGCCCTCCGCTTTCGCTATAAGGATCATTGACCGGGCGAATCACTTCATAATCAAGAACCGGATAGCCGGCAATATTTTCCCCGATGGTTTTGCCGGTAACAGTCATACAATTCAAATCCAGCAGGTTTATTTTGCTCAGTTCATTATATATTGCCTGGACACCGCCAGCGCGATACAAATCTTCCATATGGTGACTCCCGGCCGGGCTTATTTTACATAAATGCGGAGTTTCCCGGCTGATTTTGTTAAATATATTCAGATCCAGTTTTACCCCGGCTTCATCGGCAATGGCTAAAAGGTGCAAAACAGAATTGGTCGAACAGCCAATGGCCATATCCATATGCACAGCATTGGCAAAAGCTGCTTCAGTCATAATATCACTGGGTTTTATATCTTTTTCCCACAGTTCCATAATTTTCATACCGGCTTTTTTGGCCAGGCGGATACGTTCCGAATATACGGCCGGAACCGTACCGTTACCGGGCAGTCCCATCCCCAGGGCTTCAGTCAGACAATTCATGGAGTTGGCAGTAAACATGCCGGAACAGGAACCGCAGGTAGGGCAGGCATTTTCCTCCAGGCAGCGAAGCTGTTCTGCATTAATAAGGCCGGATGCTGCTGCTCCAACTGCTTCAAATATCTGGCTCACACTTACAGCCTTCCCATCCACTTTACCGGCCAGCATAGGCCCGCCGCTTATAAATATGGAAGGTACATTAATACGTGCCGCGGCCATTAACATACCTGGTATTATTTTGTCACAGTTGGGGATGAATACCAAAGCATCGAAGGCATGGGCTGTTGCCATTATTTCCACGGAGTCAGCAATCAGCTCCCGGCTGCCCAAGGAATAGCTCATACCGATATGATTCATGGCGATTCCGTCACAAACAGCTATAGTCTGAAATTCGATCGGAGTCCCCCCGGCCATTCTTACCCCGGCCTTTACGGCTTCAGCAATTTTATCCAGATTGATATGACCGGGAACTATATCATTTTTTGAGTTTACGATGCCTATTAAAGGCCGTTCCAATTCCTCATCAATCAAACCCAACGCATTAAACAATGAACGGTGCGGGGCTTTTTCAAGTCCTTTTTTTACCATGGTGCTTTTCATTATTTCCCCTCCTGACCAAACTGGAAACAATTTTATTTGAATACAAAAAACCTCCCGTCCAAATTCAGGGACGAGAGGTAATTCTCGCGGTACCACCCTGCTTGTCGTTTAATAACGACCTCTCGCAGCATTATGCCCAGTTTCTAACGGACCTGTTTGTCCGGCACCACCTACTAAAATTAAAAATCTTTCAGATGGCAGCTCGAGGATGATCGCCATACAAATGTTGATACCGGTTCCCACCATTGCCGATTCTCTGTAATCTAACGCTTTCGTATGTTATTTCCTGTCATAGCCTGTTAACCTATTTAATTATTATAATAGTATAGGGAAAGCCGTATAAACTGTCAATATAAATAATTATTGTTTTTCCTCTTTTTTTTGTTCCAGTTTACGGATATATTCATTCAATGAAATTCTGCGGCGGCTGTTATTCTTTTCCTTTTGGCGAAGTTTTTTCAGCATTCTCCATAAAAGCCGGTTGCCCTCCTCGGTCTTACTGGCCTCCGAAGGGCTCATGCCTTGTAACTGCCTTAAGCCGGAATAATACCATTTGTTTAGATAAATTTCCTTCAAAGCTGCTTCCAGCTCGGGATAATCTTTTTTGATGCCAGTGTTTAAAACATCAAATATACTGCCGCGCCGCGGTTCCATTCCTTCATATTCCAAATATTCACAGGCAAGCTTCTCAAAATCATCCCGGGCAATATTCAAATCTGCTTCCCCGAAAGCCGAAACACTTAACCAATCGGCGGCCAGCAAATATTCGGCAAAATAACCGGGGCCGGCTGCTTGATTGTTGAACTGGTAATACACCTGTTTATCGGGACTGATATCAATAGCCATATCTTTGATATCATTAAGCAATTTACTTACTTCAGCCCGGTCTTTTATTACATAACTGACACTTAAAAAGCGCATTCCGTCATCAAAAGCAGTGCCTGCTGCTGAATTATCATACCAAATGTCCTCAAAACTCTTATACTGCCCGCAGATGTATTTATAAGCCGTCAGCATATCTGCTTCATAAGTGCCCAGCGGAATAATCGTGCTGCTGTATTCATCAACAAACAGTTGATGCAATTCATCGATAAAATCAGGATGTTTGCTTATCAAAGCCAGTTCTTCACCATTATTGATCACAATATCTGCAATTACATCATTGAAAAATATGACTCCCTGATTATAATCGTCCGCATTTTCCTTTATACGCATATGTACACCACAGGCAAGTTCCTCAATGCTGTGGATATTATCGACTTTTTCCAGGATATCAAAAACTTCGTCCACGTCAGTTATATAATATATGCGGCATATAACCCGCTCTGTAAAAGGATTGGTTTTTCCATCCCGGTTCAGGCATTCCTGCTCCAGAAGTTCCAACTTATCAATATACCATATTTTTTGCTCATCTTTGGCCAAATGGAATTTTAACCGGTTGGAATAAATATCCTCATCCCGGACAGTAAAAGCATAAGCACTTACCGAGGCTTCACTTCCCGAGGCTTGCACTTCCTGAGCCTGGGCTTGAAGCAGCAGCGTTCCGGAACTTAAAAAAATATCCAGATTATCAATTATTCCGTGGATATTATCTGAGTAAGCAGTTAAAGCCTCCAGAAAAATATAATCCCGATTCCTTATGCCCTGAAAATAACTGTTGACCAGCTGCCGGGGAGCAAACAGTTCGGAAAGACGCCGTATAAGGCCAATATATTCTATTACATCATGCTCGATAAAGTAATCAATATATTTTTGATAAAGATACCTTCCCAGAGCCGGGGCGGTCATATAGCGGAGATTGTTAGCGTAGGCCTGATAAATCAGGCAGCAGGCTTCACTGAAATCAACTTCCACCATGTCCGCCATTAATTGCCGCTCCTGTTCATAAATGTGAACCGGCATATCGTCAACCAGTATAAAGCTGTGGATGCCATCCGGGTTGTAAGTCAGGTAAAAACATTCCACGTGTAAGGCAGAGTTCTCTGTGACCCAGGCAACATCAAGGGTCATTCTGCCGGTGTGACGGGTACAGCTGGCATAAGCTTTATAAAAAGTCCCGGTAAAAAACACCGGTGCCGTTACATCCATCCCTGCCATACGGTATTTCTCCAGCGCTTTATCGCAAATTTCAGCAAATTCTGTTTCGTATTCCATTTTTAACAAATAGAAAAATTCCACCATGCCATCCTGATAAAAAGAAGCCATGCCTTCGACAATTTCATTTCTGACTTCATAAGGCATCTCTTCCAAACTTTCCAGCAGGTTAAGACGGCCCTGGTTTTGATTTACCAGCAGAGCAATTTCCTGGGCGAATTTTTTTAAAATTGGTTTAGGATAATAATTCTTTTTCTTTTTCATTAAAGACCCCTGTAGTATACAAAATTTCCGGAACAAAAAGTTTATAGTCACCGGATTTTATTAACTCTGTTGTTTCATCTGCCATGTCTTTTTGTTTTGTGCAGCCATACAGTTTTGCCTGTCCGCAGATGTTCAATTACCAGTCCAGCTTGGAACTTCTTGCCTTGTTACGGTAATTGCAGGAGCAGGATCACCCTTTTATTATTATATAATCGGTCCATGACTTAAGCTATTAGTAGTAATTGTAATCTATCACCCCGGCAGGTACAAGTATCTGAGCTTGCCTTCCGGCTGAATTCCGGCGATTTTTTAATATCAACCACCAGCTTTGTTGATTAAGAATAAAAAAGTTATTTTATCACATATTATTGATGGTGATTATTAATGATTGAAAAAATAATTAGTATTTTATTGTTGTTGCTTCTCGGCGGAACATTGATCTATCTGTTAATTATGAAAGTGTTCCCCTCCTTAATGAGCAAAAATTGATAATTATATCCTGCTATAATTACCCTCTTTTTGTATCACAATAAGAATAAAAAGGAGGGAAAAATTTTGACCAGATACAGGACTACCGATGGTCAGGAAGATTTGAAGCAAAATTTCCGCTGGTTTGGTGCTATGGCTATTCCACTGGCATTTGTAAACGGTTTGTTCTTTGGCGGTTATGCCTTAAGAAAAATCAGGCAGTACTGGGAAGGCGGTCCGATGGACTGATATATTTCTTAAAAGGCCGGACATTACACTTTTATATATTGTGTATTGCCGGCCATTTTTATCGAACGTAAAATTTATTGTCGAATATTACTTATGCTGTTATTTATCTTCGAAAAGGTTACTGTTACAATAGATATAACAGTATAGGGGGGAAGTGTTAAAAATTCTTAAACGTCTCCTGGACGGGGTTTATCTGGTAGCACCCGAACCCCATCCAATATATCCTTATTCCAACAGTATGTACTTTGATGATGATATACCTGCTGTAATAGATTTGGGAGCGGGAGGTAAAGCTTTTTCAGCTATAGCCGGGCCTAAAGTGCAAATGGCTTTAATTTCTCATTCCCATTTTGATCATCTGCATGGTGATAGTTTTTTCCCGGCAGCCGAATTTTTTGCCGGAGAAGAAGAACGCACCACTTATGATGATGAAGACTCCTACCATAATTTTCACGGTTATGATCTATGGTCGGTTATGATGCCGGGTATTAAACGCCCCGGTTACGGCTCGGTCATTCCCATGCCGGAAGATGTGCCTGTGAGTCCAGGCTTCAGAAAGATCCCCCTTAAAGGGACCTTAAAAGACGGAGATCAGATCAGACTGGGCAAATATACTCTTAAAGCCATTCATCTTCCCGGCCATACTGCCGGCCATTACGGTTTTTACCTGGAAAAAGAAGGCATCCTTTTTTCCGGGGATATCGATCTGGTAAAAACGGGACCCTGGTACAGCAATTTCAGTGCTGATGTAGGTGATCTCATATATTCCGTGGAAAAAATCAGAATGATAAATCCTCCCATAATAGTCCCTTCGCACCGGCGGGTCCTTACCGAAAATATCCTGCCGAATCTGAACCAATATATAAGCATCGTTCTGGATCGTCATGATAAAATTTTTGAACTGTTAAAACAGCCGCTGACTATTGATGAGTTGGCTTCCAACCGGCTGGTTTTTCCGCAGCAGAACAATATTTATGAATTGTTCTGGGAAAAAATGACCATTTATAATCATCTGAAATATATGCTGCGTCAGAGCCTGATTGCTGAAGTTGAACCAGGATGTTATCAGCAGGTTTAAGCTTTTGTTGTAGTCCAGGCATAATGATAGTGCAAAAGATTTATACAGGGGGTGACAGGGAAAATAATGGTATAGGGGGTGAGTCTTACCGATTGCCGGTAGGACAAGTATTAATAAAAAATAATGGGGAGGTAAATTATGGCTTCAAATTTTATACAGTCAACCAGAGAACACCGCTTTATCCTTAAAGAATGGCTGGATATGAACAAGGTATTTGAATGTGAAAGATTTAAAGATGCATATGGCCTGGATGATATCGATTTTATCCTTGATAATGCCCTGAAGGTGGCCAAAGAAATAATAGCACCTACTAATGATGACGGGGACAGCCAGCATGCAGTTTTTGAAAACGGAAAAGTTACGGTTCCGGATTCCTTTAAAGATGCTTATTTCTTCATTCAGGAAAATGGTCTGGGCTCCAGCAATAAAGACCATCATGATGAATCAGCCCTGCCTATGAGTATTTTATCCTGTACCAACGAATATCTGATGGGAGCCAATGCGGCATTTTGTCCTTATTTTCTGGCCACCTCAGGCTCAGCCGGATTGATCCAGAATTTCGGCAGTCAGGAACTCAAGGACATTTTCCTGTCTAAAATGTTCAGCGGCCAATGGTCCGGCACTATGGATCTTACTGAACCGATCGGCGGGTCGGATGTGGGCGAACTGCTGACCAAAGCATATCCTACTGATACTCCCGGCCTCTACAAGATAAAAGGGACTAAATGCTTTATTACCGCCGGCGATCAGAATATTACTGAAAATATTGTTCATTTGACTCTGGCCCGGATCGAAGGTGCCAAAAAAGGTACTAAAGGCATTTCCTTATTTGTAGTCCCCAAATTCTGGCCGGATGCCAATGGTGAAATCGGAGAATTCAATGATGTCAACTGTGCCGGCATTGAGCATAAACTGGGCTTAAAAGGTTCTGCTACCGCGGTAGTCAGCTTTGGTGAAGAAAATAGCTGCCGGGGTTATTTATTGGGAGATGCTCCTGATGCCGAAGGCAACGGCAATGGTATGGCCCAAATGTTCCAGATGATGAATGAAGAACGTCTGGTAACCGGACATGCTGCCCTGTCAACCGCCGCTGTTGCTTATAACAATGCAGTCCAGTATGCCACCCAAAGGATCCAGGGGCGCCTCTTGACCGATCCTAAAGCCGGGCGGGTCCCGATCATAAAACACGAAGATGTCCGCCGGATGCTGATGTATCAAAAATCGGTAGTTGAAGCGTGCCGGGCGATGACCATCTATACTTATCATTTAATGGATATTGCCGAGTTCAGCTCCGACCCGGAATTGGTCGCCCATGCCAAAGCTACTATAGAAGTCAACACCCCGTTGGTAAAAGCCTTTTGTTCTGATATGAGTTTTCTTTCTATTTCCGAGGCTTTGCAGGTCTACGGCGGTTACGGCTTTTCCGAAGAATATCCTGTCGCCCAGATGTTAAGAGATTCCAGGATCTATCCTATCTGGGAAGGCACCAACTTCATCCAGTCCATGGATCTGGTAGGCCGCAAATGGATGCTGGGCAAAGGAAAAGTTTTTGCCAACTGGCTGCAGGAGATCCAGGACTTTGTTGATCAAAACAAGGGCAACGCAAATTTCACCCGGGAAATTGAACTGCTGCAGGAAGCCCTGAATAATTACAAGGAAATTCAAATGACTATGGGCGGATATTTGGGAGCTGGGAAAATCGGCATGATTGGCCTTTATGCCACCAGAATACTGCATGCCACCGGCAAACTGTACAGTGCCAAACTGCTGCTGGATCAGGCCCTGATCGCAGCACGGCAGATGGAAGCCTTAGGAGCGGAACATTATGATTACGCTTTCTACAATGGCAAGGTTGCCGCTGCCCGCTTCTTCACCCGCAATATTCTGCCGGAAGTGGCCACGACCTTAAATATTATAAAAGACGGCGATACTTCTGCTATGGATGTTCTGGAAGCAGCGCTGATCGTATAAACAATTACTACTTTAACAAAAAAAGCCCGGTCAGCCGGGTTTTTTTTGTTGAGAATTCAAGCCATGTTTTGCTCTTTCAGGAGCTGAATAAAAATCCCGGTCAGCCTGGGATCCAACTGGCATCCCGCCATATCCTGCAGTGCTTTTATCGCTTCTTCACGGTCAGGACCGTCAGGCTGTCTTTTGGTCATTTCATCGTAAGCATCTGCTATAGCAAAGATCCGGCATTCCAAAGGGATCTCCTCACCTTTGATACCCAGAGGATAGCCCATACCGTTCCAGAATTCATGATGTTTAAGTATGGTATTGGCCAGAATGGCTGTATCATCAGAAGCCAGCGCAATACGGCAGCCTATCTCGCAATGTTTTCTTGTTTCCAAATCTGTCAGTTTACTATCCTTGACTGCAGCAAAATCAGGATTTTTCTCTATACTGACTCTCCCGATATCATGATAATCCGCCAAACTGAGTAAATGATCCAATGTTACTTCAGACAAGTTTAAGGCTCTGCCAAAAACTGTCAGGTATGCTTTTAATCTCCTGCTTCTTTCTGCAGCAGATTCATCAGCAGATTGTAAGGTTTTTAAAAAATTTTGTACTATATGTTGTCGGTTTTTTTGGCGGTGGTTAATTTTTTGCCGGTACATGCAAAGATCTGCTTCCCGCATCAACACTTTTAAATCAGTTTGGTTTTGCTGGCTTATTGCACAACCAGCAGAAATACTCACCGGTATATCCGGGTTAGCCAGATTATGCAGAGTAATATTTTCCTGCAGTTCTTTTTTAAACATTTCAATATACTCAGTACTGGCGGTTGGTACCAAAACTGCAAATTCATCGCCGCCGATCCTGGCTGCTATTGAATCCCTGGCGGAGGATTTTTGGATAATCCCTGCCGCCGCTTTCAGTAACCGGTCACCGGCCAGATGTCCCATAGTATCATTGATCAATTTCAAGTTATCAATATCACATATAATTACGGCAATCTGCTCTTTGAACAAACTGTTATTGATAAGTTCCAACTGCTGTTCAAAATAAGCCCGGTTAAAAAGTTCAGTAACCGGATCTCTCTGGCTCAAATACTGCAAACGTCGTTCATATTCACTGCGTTGTGTAATATCTTCTATGATTCCTACCCCGCCGATAACCTGCCCATCATTATCAATGATCGGCTGCAGGTTTATTTTGGCATATATCGACTTCTTGCCGGTTACAGAAGTATAACTGACTTCTGTCGTTGACAGCTCACCTTTAAGTACATTATTAACCAAACCGACTATTCTCTTATCCGGCAGTCCAACTATATCCAGGCCATGTATAGCATCATTGGAAGAACCCATCATTTCTGCAAAAGCATCATTGCAGGAAGTGATAACACCATGCTGATCGAAATACATCAGCCCTATTGGTGCATGCTTAAACACCAGCTGGTATTTAGCTTCATTTTCATTGATTTTCTTATCAGCAAATATTCCACTGCCCAGTAAATGGTCGGAACGCATTAAGTCAGCAAAATGCTGGTAATTGGATTTTGTCATACCTTTCCCCCTGCATCTGGCAATAATTTAAGTTTGGCTGTAGTCTTGGCTGTTTATACTACTTAAATGCAATGAACCTGTCAAATATAACAAAAATAATCTCGAACCTATAAATTATTCTGATAATAACTGTAAAAAAATTTAGCATATTTCTTCATTAATTGTAATATGATTTTTAACTTCTTGCCCCTTAGTCCTATTTTATTTAGTTTATAGTCCTTTTTGATTTTAATTCCCTGCCTGTTTTACCATAAACCTTTATTTATGTTTATAAATTATCCGAATTGAGTTATTATTATAAATAATTATTAATATATAATTTGGGGGGCATGCGAAAATGGAGAAACCTGTTTATTATACCAGTAAAGCTCACCGCGCTAATTATAAGCGTCTCATCGCCAGGAACAAAGACCATATGGCGCCGGAACTAACAGCAGCTTGTTATATACTGGCCGGTATCGGAACCCTTGAGGATGCCAACCGTGCTGAAACTTTCGGTGCCAACGCAGAAGTCAGATACGGAGCCGGCTCACATGGAATCAACCTGCCGGATGGTACAGCTCCCATTAGCCTAATTGAAAAATATGTCGGAGACGGGAAAATAGATTTTGCAAGTATACTCGAGGTGGCAGGCATGAATTTGTCATACCGCGCTTTGATAAAACTGGCAGCTAATCTGTATGACAACGATAATTATGCCAATGTTAAAAACACTTTCAGCCCCTTAAATGATGAATACCAGGCTATAGCTTATCAGGCATTATTAATTCTATTTCCCAGTTTTTCAAAATCCTTTGCCGGACGCTATTATCCTTAGATAATGTGATCTTCCCGCTCAGCCGTATCAGCGGCTGTTTTTTATTTATAACCGCTGTTATTCTGGCATAATGAAAACAGGTTTTGTAAAAGGAGGGCTTTTCTTTTGTTATACACCATCGGTTTTAAAAAAAAGCAGTCTCCGGCAGAGCTCAATGAAGCTCTGGCAAAGCTGCAAAAGATTTTCGGTCTGCGGTTTTCAACTGCTGAAGCAGACCGAATACTAAACGGTAAAGATTTTTGGCCGCTTACCAACATATGGTTCATGGAAGGCATAGTAGCTTCATTGCCGGATGCAGTCGTCTGGCCGGAATCTGCTGAAGAAGTAGCCGAGATAGTAAAAATCGCCCGCCGCTATAAAATTCCTGTTATCCCCTTTGGTGAAGGTTCAGGGGTTTTAGGCGGAATTACTGCGGTTAACGGCGGTATAGTCATCGATATGAAAAGAATGAACCATATTATCAGCATCGACGAAGAAAGCCTGTTATTAACCGTGGAAACTGGCATCAACGGGGAAGTCCTGGAGCGGAAGCTGCAGGAAAAAGGCTTTACCTTACGGCATACCCCCCAATCGGTAAGGTGCTCCACGGTAGGCGGATGGATTTCCTGCCGCGCAGCAGGCCAGTTTTCCACTAAATACGGCAAAATAGAAGATATGCTGGTTGGTTTGCAGGCAGTTCTTCCGGATGGCAGTATTTATCAAAACACTGTTGCCCCCCGTACTGCGACCGGGCCGCATTTCGCGCAGCTGCTGCTGGGTGCGGAAGGAACTTTGGGAGTGGTCACCCGGGCAGTCTTCAAAATCTGGCGCCTGCCGGAAGAACAAATCGGCCGTTCTTTTGTCTTTCCAACTATAGAAGATGCTCTTTCATCCGTGCGGGAAATTCTGCAGAGCAATATTAAGCCGGCAGTGGTACGTATTTACGACGCCGGTGAAACTCAGCTCCACTTTAAGGAAATAGAAATGGCCCAGGGGAAAATAATGCTGGTCCTGATCATGGAAGGAACAGAAAAACTGGCCGCCCTTGAAAACGAAACAGCTCAGGCCTGCTGCGAAAAACGGCAGGGAGTTGACTGCGGGCCGGAACCGGTTGCAGACTGGTTTAAAACCCGTTTTAATGTAAGTATTTCATCCCACCTGATTCAAAACGGTTTGGTTTTTGATACGATTGAAGTAGCTGCCGCCTGGTCTAAAATTGCCCCGCTTTATCATGAAGTGATCAGAGCTTTAAAAGCGGTCCCTAACACTATAGTGGCCGGGGGGCATTTCTCCCATGTTTACCATGACGGTGCCTGTCTTTATTTAAGTGTGGTTGGTATGCCTGATGCCGCCGATAAAGAAGCTTATTACCACCAGATATGGGATACAGCTATCAAAACAACTATGGACATGGGCGGGACCTGCAGCCATCATCACGGTATCGGCCTCAACCGCGCCCGGTTTTTAAGGCAGGAACTGGGTGAAGCCGGTTTTAATATGCTTAAAGCGATCAAAAAAGCTCTCGATCCGGATAATATTATGAATCCAGGCAAACTGGGCTTGGGGGGTGAATAATATGCGGCAGGAAAATCTGGTGCAAATGATCAACTGCTCTATCTGTCCCAATATGTGCCGGTTTGATTGTCCGGTAACTACTGTTGTTAAAAAAGAAACGGTTACCCCGTCAGGAAAAATGCGCCTTGCCGTAATGTTGGAAAAGGGTTCCCTGCAGGAAAGCAAGGAACTTTATGATTATTTTTATCAGTGTACGGGCTGCCGCAGTTGTGAGCACTGGTGCCCTTTTGAAAATCTTATCGTACCTGAGCTGCTGCGGGATGCTAAAGCCAGAGCTGTAAGAGCCGGCATGGCTCCCCGCACTGTATATGATATTGATAAACAGCTTAAAAAAACCGCTGTTCTGTACCCGCCTGAACAGCTGGCACCATTGCCATTGATAAGCGAAGATAAACCGGAAGTGCTTTTTTTCGCTGGCTGTGCCTACCGTTCACATAATCCGGCTGCCATAGAGGCAGCGCTTAAAGTATTGCAGGCTGCTGATGTGAAAGTAACTGTTCTGGATGATGAAAAATGCTGCGGCTTCCCGGCTGCCAGCCTGGAACTTAAAGCAACTTCGCTGGAACTTATGCAGCAATTAAGCGGCAAAATAAAAGCTGCCGGGGCTAAAACACTGGTCACCTCCTGTCCGGAATGCCTGCAATCTTTTAAAACCTCTTATCCTGCGGCCGGCATCGAACTGGATATGGAAATCATGCATTTTTCGCAGTATACTGCCCGCCTGGTCGAAGAAGGTCGTCTTACCTTTAACCGTCTGCAGTCTTTTATGGTTTGGCACGACCCTTGTGTTTTAGTAAGGCAGGCTGGAATTTACCAGGAACCCCGTTCTGTTTTAGCGGCTATACCAGATTTTTACCTTTTGGAACCTGCCGGTGCCAAAGAAGAAACCCATTGCTGCGGCGGCGGCCAGATATATGACCTGATTCAACCGGAAAATGCTTTGGCTATAGCCCGTATGCGGTCCGAGCAACTGGCCATCCCTAATGCCCAGGCAATTGCCACTTCCTGCCCCTTTTGTGAAGATATGCTGGGCAGGACCAGTCATCTGCCGGTTTTTGACTTGGCCGAAATACTTGCAGCCGCTCTTGACGAAGCAAGCCACGATGCTTTTTTGCGCAAGATACTTACAGCACGCATAAAAAACAACCCGGACCTGCAAGCGGTCAAATTAGAGGTCGACCAGGGACTGGTCACTTTAAGCGGGCAGGTTGATAGCTGGGAAATGGTGGTGGAAGCCGGACATCTGGCCGGTCTTTATCCCGGAATCTATTCGGTAGTCAACCAGGTGAAGGTAAGCGGCCAAAAGGAGAAAAATACTCCCAAGGCCAAAGTAAAAGCAAAACATCAATACCCTCCGGCCGATGTGGTCATTATCGGTGCCGGTATAGTTGGTTCCAGCCTGGCCCGGGAATTATCGCGCTATAAGCTTAACATCGTACTTATGGAAAAAGAAGCTGATATAGCCTGCGGCACCAGCAAAGCCAATAATGCCATGATCCACCCGGCACTATTTGTTGAACCGGGGTCTTTGAAACATAAGCTTAACCTGCGCGGCAATGAGCTTTATACCCGGGCTGCCCAAGAACTGGATTTTCCTCTGGAGCGCAGCGGTCTGCTGGGTTTTATCGGGGATGAAAAGCATCGCCCCATGCTGGAAGCTATCAAGGCTATAGCGCAAATAAACCAGGTACCGGGAGTAGAAATCCTAAATGACGAAGCCGCCGTGATCAGCCGGAATCCTAATATCAAAGGTGCAGTAGGCGGATTTTTCTCTGCTACCACTGCTATTACCTGTCCCTACAAAGCTACGGTAGCTTATGCAGAAAATGCTGTAACCAACGGAGTCAGACTACACCTTAACACCAGGGTAACAGGCCTTAAAACAATTGACGGACAAGTTACAGCAGTTATTACCGATCAGGGAGTATTTCCTGCCGGTTATGTCATCAATGCTGCAGGAGTCTATGCAGATGAAATCGCGGAAATGGCAGGAAAGCCTGAATTCACCATTCATCCCCGCAAAGGTGAGCACATTCTTTTCGACCGTAAGTACAGCAATATCCTGACCGGCTGCAATGCCGACCTGAGTCAGCCGCCTGATGCCCATACCAAAGGCGGAGGAGTAATTTTGACCGTAGACGGCAATCTGATGATCGGTCCCACCGCAGTTGAAGTTGCTGACAAGGAAGACCGCAGCTGTACCCGGGAAGGTTTGGATAAAGTGATGCAAAAATTTGCCCCTTTTATCGACCATATGCCAAAAGATTCAGTTATTGCTTATTTTGCAGGGTTACGGGCTGCAACTTATACTGAAGATTTTCATATTAAGCCGTCCCGCTTTTATAAAGGGTTAATAAATGTGGCCGGGATCCAATCTCCCGGATTGGCCTCAGCTCCTGCCATAGCAGAATATGTGATTGAAATTCTCAAACAGGAGGGACTTAAGTTATCAGTCAATCCTGATTTCAATCCTATCCGCCGCAGCCCGCCCGTCTTTAAAAATCAAACCAGGACCGGCAAACAAAAACTTATCGCTCAGGATAAGCGTTACGGCAATATCATCTGCCGCTGTGAAATGGTCACTGAGGCTGAAATCGTCAATGCCATCCACGGGGTGATCCCGGCAACTACTATTGATGCCGTAAAAAGAAGGACCCGCGCCGGAATGGGCAGATGCCAGAGCGGTTTTTGCCTGCCTAAAGTGGCCCACATAATAGCCCGGGAATTAAATATCCCCATAGACCAGGTAACCAAGGATGGCTCAGGCTCTCCGCTCTTTTACGGTGCAACCGGCAAGGGAGGTGAACTGAATTGAGGAAGGCTGATGTGGTAATTATCGGCGGCGGCCCGGCCGGTATGGCAGCAGCGCTGTCAGCAAGGGCAAACGGCGCCGGAAAAGTATTGCTGATCGAACGGGACAGCACTTTAGGCGGCATCCTTCCCCAGTGCATCCATGATGGCTTCGGTACGGTAATAATGAAAGAACGCCTGACCGGGCCTGAATATGCCGAACGTTTTGCTCATATGGTCAAACAGAATAATATCGACTGCCTTTTAAACACCATGGTTTTGGAAATAAATGCAGATCTGTCGATTATTGCAGTCAATGCTGCGCAGGGCATAGTGGAAATCCAGGCCAGGGCCATTGTCCTGGCAATGGGATGCCGGGAACGTACCCGTTCCCAGATAATGATCCCGGGCAGCCGCCCGGCCGGTGTCTATACTGCCGGTACTGCCCAGCGTCTGGTAAATATCGAAGGCCTGCTGCCGGGCCACAAAGCTGTAATTTTAGGCAGCGGTGATATTGGCTTGATCATGGCCCGGCGTCTTACCCTGGAAGGCCTGGAAGTGGAAGGAGTATATGAGCTTTTGGACCGTCCCGGAGGCCTGACACGCAATGTAGTTCAGTGTCTTAATGATTACAGTATTCCTCTTCATCTCCGTCATACCGTTACTGCTGTCCACGGGGCAAAGCGGGTGGAAGGGGTGACGGTCTGTCCGGTGGATGATCAAATGAAGCCGCTTGCTGGTAAAGAGCGTTATATCGACTGTGACTGCCTTATTCTTTCGGCCGGACTCATTCCTGAAAACGAGCTTACTGAACAGGCTGGAATAAAAATAGATCAGATCACCCGGGGACCGGTGGTGGATGAAAATTTTGCCACCAGCTTGGCCGGGGTTTTTGCCTGCGGCAATGTGGTAACCGTTTATGATCTGGTGGATTATGTTACTTTCAGCGGTGAAACAGCAGGCCGGGGGGCCGCCCTCTTCACTCGCGGCCAATTGCCGCCCCCAAATGCTCTTAACTGTATCCCCGGCCGAAACTGCTCCTTTATCGTCCCTCAATCCATAACCCCGGACCGGGTCATTGACGAAGTCAATCTGTATTTACGGGTAAAGGAAACCATCAAGACCGCCCAGGTGGTTGTCCGTTCAGGCGACAAGATCCTGGCCGGGAAAAAAGTAAAGATAGTAAAACCCCCGGAGATGGCAGTCATAAAACTGACCAGAGACAAACTGCGGAATCTTAACGATGATACAGACATAATTATAGATATCAGTCAGATATCCGGCAAAGGAGGCGAAGCAGATGGCTGAGCATAACCTTACCTGTATATTATGTCCTTTAAGCTGCAGTATCAGCGTCAAAGAAGCCAAAGGTCAAATACAGGAAATAAGCGGTTACGGCTGCAAGCTGGGCAAGGAATATGCCCCCCAGGAATTATTAAGCCCGATGCGGACAGTGACATCCACGGTAAAACTAACCGGGGCAGCGATTGCCAGTCTGCCGGTAAAAACATCCTGCTCTGTTCCCAGGGATAAGATTTTTGATTGTATGCAGGAAATTAAAGAGTTAGTAGTGAATTCACCTGTAAAATGCGGTCAGATAATTAAGAAAAACATCGCCGGGTCAGATGCAGATTTAATTGCGACCCGCTCCATACCTGACAGGTAATATCAAAAGGAGGTCCTTTATGGCTAAAAACACGATGGTTATTGTCAATCCTGCGTCCGGCAATGGTAAAACGCGTATCAACTGGCCGGATATTAAAAGCAATCTGGAAAAGGCCGGATTGGATTTTGCCTTTGCTCATACTACCTGCCAATTTGAAGCAACATACTTTGCCCGTGAAGCTCTGCTGAACGGTTACGAAACCATTATTTCAGTTGGGGGAGACGGTACGTTGAATGAAGTCGTAAATGGATTTTTCGAAAACGGACGTTTGATCAACAGCTCAGCTAAACTGGGTCTTATATGTGCCGGTACGGGGGGAGATTTTATCAAGACTCTGGGTTATCCCAAGGATTACGTTGAAGCATGCAAAATATTGGCCCGTGGACAAAGCAAAAAGATCGATGTAGGTAAAGTTGATTTTACCGATCATAATGAAAAAGCGGTGAGCAGATATTTTATCAATGTAGCCGGATTTGGCCTGGATGGCACAGTAGTTGACCGTGTCAATCACACCACCAAATTTTTTGGCGGTTTTATTTCTTTTCTTTATGGAACTTTAACAGGAGTAATGCAGTTTAAGAGTTTTAATCTGGCACTTGAAGTTGACGGCAGTCTGGTCTATGAAGGCCCGACAACCCTGGTGGCAGTCGGTAATGGCCAGTATATCGGCGGCGGAATGCAGGTCACTCCCGGTGCCTGTTTAGATGACGGTACCTTTGAAATCGTAATCGTGGAAAGTGTAACAAAATTACGTTTTTTCAACTGCCTGCCCAGTATCTACAAGGGAAATCACGGACGGTACCCGGAAGTTACGTTTATGCAGGGCCGCAGTGTAAAAGCTTCTTCGCCGGACCGGGTCCTTCTTGATGTTGAAGGCGAACAGCCCGGCGTGCTGAATGCAGAATTTTGCATACTTCCAAATGCTATAAATATTATCTGCTGACAACCTGGATTTATAAAAATTCAGGTTCAAAACTGCTGTTCCTCTTCATCATATGCTGCAGCTATTTCTGCATTATATTCTTCCGTACCCGGAAGCACCTGGACATCCCGCAGCTTTCTTTCTATAGCCCGGGTCCTGGTTGCGGCCCTGTCTATATGATTGCTGGCTTCCTGCAGTTTTTTCCTGGTCTTGTCCAGGATATCTCCAAACTGGCTGAATTCATTTTTCACTTCACCTAAAAGCATCCATACTTCACTGGATCGTTTCTCTATTGCCAAAGTTTTAAAGCCTAAGGATAAGCTGTTTAAAAAGGCTGCCATAGTACTGGGGCCGGTTATATTTACCCGGTACTTTTGCTGCAATTCTTCCATCAAACCTGGTCTGCGCACTACTTCTGCATAAAGGCTCTCGGTGGGCAGGAACAGGATGGCAAAATCAGTAGTATGAGGGGGATCCAGGTATTTATCGCTGATATATTTCGCCTGTGCTTTAATTTTAACTTCCATCTGTTTGCCGGACTCAGCCGCAGCCAGATTATTGCCTTCTTCACAGGCATCAATAAAACGCAGATAATCTTCCAGGGGATATTTGGCATCAATAGGCAGCCAGACTTCTTCACCAGCTTCCCCGCGCCCCGGAAGTCTTATGGCAAATTCCACCCGGTCATTGCTGCCTTGTTTGGTCACTACATTCAGCGCATATTGTTCCGGAGTCAGTATCATTTCCAGGATGTTTGCCAATTGGATCTCTCCCCATACCCCGCGGGTTTTAACATTGGTCATGACTTTTTTCAGATCCCCAACCCCGGCTGCTAATACCTGCATTTCCCCCAAGCCTTTATGTACCAGTTCCAGTCTCTCACTTACCAGTTGAAAGGATTCGCCCAGGCGCTTTTCCAGGGTAGCATGCAGCTTTTCATCAACGGTGGCCCGCATCAGTTCCAGCTTCTTGCTGTTATCCTCCTGCAAAAATTTAAGCTGTTCTTCCAGGGTTTTTCTTACGGTTTCGATTTTTTGTTCATTGCTCTGGGTAAGGCTGTTAAGCTGGCGGGAAAAAGCGTCCAGCTGCTCATTTATTGTCTTTCTGACTGTCTCCAGCCGCTGTTCATTGGTATAAGTCAAGTTGCCCAGCTGTTTGGAAAATGATTCTAATTGTTCGTTTTGCAAAGCAGCGTTTTGATGAATGCGGTTTAACAGCGATTCATTCAGCTTCTGCAAAGAAGACGCCTGTTCTTCCCTTCCTTTTTGGGCATTGCTGCTGTTCTCCTCCCGGTTGCCCTTTATCTCTTCCCGCAAAGCGTTTTCCAGCCGTTCTCCGTTTCTTTGCAATGCCTGCAGTTCCTGTTCAATTTTCAGTGTCTTTTTATCACTGCCGGATCTGATAAATAATACCAGCAGCAGAATTATTGCTGTAATCAAAAGTATTGAGTTGACCAAAAGATACTTTTCCAATTCTTAATCACCTTCCTGATACCCCTAAGTGATCCGGGGCTTACTATTCCTGCGCAGTGCCGGTTGGCGGTGCTTTGATCAATTCAGGCGTTATTATTACCGTTTCTCCTGAAATCAAGCCAGTTCCTTTTTTTGTTCCGGAGGTATCCTCTGTTTTGTTCTCTTCGGCCTTAAGATTTTTAAATGCTACCGCCAGCATCAGTTTGATTCGGTTCAACTGATTTACCTCACTGGCACCGGGATCATAATCAACGGCAGTTATATTAGCCTGGGGATAATGTTTCTTTATTGCTTTTATCATGCCTTTTCCGGTAACATGGTTCGGCAGGCAGGCAAAGGGCTGTATACATATAATATTCGGAGTGCCGCTTTCGATCAATTCTATCATCTCCGCAGTTAAAAACCAGCCTTCTCCGGCATGGTGCCCCAACTGCAGTATAGGCCTGGCCAATTCCGCCATATGTTCTATAGGTACCGGAGCGCCAAACCGGCTGCTCTCCTGCAAAGCTTCAACCATTTTGCGGCGGTATTTTTCCAGCAGGCTGATATATAGCCTGGATAGTATTTTTTTCTTTCTGGTTCCGGCCAGCACCTCATAATGATAAATAGGGTCAGCCAGGGAATAGAGGAAGAAATCCAACATATCCGGAACTACAGCTTCTGCACCTTCGGACTCTATTACTCCCACCACGTTATTATTGGCAGTCGGATGATATTTGACCAGTATTTCTCCAACTACTCCTACCCGGGGTTTTCTGCCTTCATTTATTTCCAGGTGGTCAAAGTCCCTGATTATTTCCGTTATATATTGGTCAAACAGTTTTCTGTTGCCGGTCACCAGCTGGGCAGCAACCTTTTCCACCCATTTTTTATACAGCAGATTAGCGGAGCCCGGGATTTTTTCATAAGGCCTGACCCGATATAAAACCCGCATCAATAAATCACCGTATATTACACCCATTACTGCTTTTTTGATCAGGCTCCAGGTTATTGTGAATCCTGGGTTCTTTTCCATTCCGGCCACATTAGCGGAAATGACTGGTATATCACCAAACCCGGCTTCCACCATAGCTTTGCGCAGCAAACCGATATAATTGGTTGCCCGGCATCCCCCGCCGGTCTGGGATATTACCACCGAAGTATTATTCAGGTCATATTCCCCGGATTTAAGTGCCTCGATCAGTTGACCTACCACTATGATAGTAGGATAGCAGGCATCATTGTTGACATATCTCAAGCCTTCATCTACTGCGCTGTCCCTGGCATCAGCCAACAACTTTATATTATAGCCCTCACTTTTGAAAACCGGTTCCAGGAATTCGAAATGGATCGGAGCCATTTGCGGGCATAAAATGGTATGCTGTTTTTTCATCTCTTTGGTAAAGAGCCTGCGTCTCGGATTTTCTTTGATTCTGTACGGTTTAAATCCGTCTTCTAACCGCTCTTCCATGGCTGCCTTAAGCGAGCGGATCCTGATTCGGGCGGCACCTAAGTTGCTGCCTTCATCTATTTTTAATACTGTATATATTTTACCGTACTGGTGCAGGATCTCTTCCACCTGATCGGTCGTAACCGCATCCAGGCCACAGCCAAAGGAATTGAGCTGAATAAGTTCCAGTTCTTCCCGGTTAGCCACAAAACTGGCAGCGGCATAAAGCCTTGAATGATACATCCACTGGTCGACCACCCGCAGCGGCCTTTCAACTTCCCCCATCCAGGCTACAGAATCTTCAGTTAAAACCGCCATTCCGTAATTATTGATAATATCCGGTATGCCATGGTGTATTTCCGGATCAATATGATAAGGCCGACCGGCCAGGACAATTCCTTTTTTTCCGTTCTCTTTAAGATAACGTAAAGTTTCCTCGCCTTTGGTACGGATTTCAGTTTTAAACTTTTCATCCTCTGCCCAGGCAGTATTAAGTGCCCGCTTGATTTCTGCCCTGGGGATTTTATAGCTTGAAAGTTCTTCATGCATTCTTTGAACCAGACGTTTTTTATCATCATATGGCAGGAAAGGATTAAGGTAATTCACACCCCATTCCTTAAGCATATCCATATTATTTTTTATTACATCAGGATAAGAAATCACCATAGGGCAGTTAAAATGATTCGCAGCTTCATCCTGTTCCTGGCGCTCGAATACTACTGAAGGATAAAATATATTTTTAATGCCGTCTTTGATCAGGGCAGCAATATGCCCATGTACTATTTTAGCCGGATAGCAGGCTGATTCGGAAGGAATAGTCTCGTGCCCCAACTCATAAACTGTTTTGGAAGAAGGCGGAGAAAGTACCACCCTGAAACCCAGGCAGGTAAAAAAGGTAAACCAGAAAGGATAGTTTTCGAACATATTCAAAACCCGGGGGATGCCAATAATTCCCCGGGGTGCAGCCTCCAAAGCCAAAGGCTCATAAGCAAAAAGCCTTTTATACTTGTAATCAAAAAGATTAGGCAGCTCTGCTTCTTTTTTTGCTGATCCCCAGGCTTTTTCGCAGCGGTTGCCGGAAATAAAGCGTTTGCCATCCTGGAACTTACTGATAGTTAAAAGACAATTGTTGGCACAACGTCCGCATCTGCTCATACTGTTGGTAATTGTAAATGCTTCCAGCTGGCTGCTGCTTAACATAGTACTATGATTTTCCGGGCGGTATTTATTGCGGGCAATCAGGGCAGCGCCGAATGCACCCATCAATCCGGCTATATCAGGTCGGGTCACTTTCCGCCCGGTGAGGTTTTCAAAAGCCCGCAGTATAGAATCATTGTTAAAGGTCCCTCCCTGTACGATCAGTTTTTCCCCTAATTGTTCAGGTTCCCTTATTTTTATAACTTTAAACAGGGCATTTTTTATGACCGAATATGCCAGGCCGGCAGATATATCTCCTACTGTCGCCCCTTCTTTCTGAGCCTGTTTAACTTTGGAATTCATGAACACCGTACAGCGTGAACCCAGGTCCACCGGTGCTTCAGCAGTAATCGCTTCCAGGGCAAACTGCTCCACCGGCATATTTAGTGAATAAGCAAAAGTTTCTATAAATGAACCACATCCTGAGGAACATGCTTCGTTGAGCATGATGCTGTCAATAACCCCGTCCCTTATCAGCATGCATTTCATGTCCTGCCCGCCGATATCCAGAATAAAATCGACTCCGGGCAGGAAATATCTGGCCCCGGTATAGTGAGCCACGGTTTCGATCTCACCTAAATCTATCCCCAGGGCAGCTTTGATCAAAGCTTCTCCATAGCCGGTAACTGCTGAGCTGACAATGTTGGCCTCCGGGTTTAGTCTTAAATATATATCTTTTAAAATTCTAACTGCAGAATTTACCGGGCTGCCTTCATTACTTCCATACCAGGAATAAAGCAGCCGTCCCTCATCATCGATCAAAGCAGCTTTACTGGTTGTCGAACCGGCATCTATCCCCAGATAACAATTGCCCTTAAAGGTCTCTATATCCGCCCTTTCCACTTTGTCCCGGTCATGACGGGCTTTGAAGGCTTGATAGTCCTCTTCAACAGCAAAAAGGGGTTTTAACTTGCGGATCTCATCTCCAGAATTCTTCCTGAAGCGGGGCAGGCGGCTGATAATAGTTTTATAGCTTATGGGGGCCACAGAGTCAGAAGCCAACGCAGCGCCAATGGCGACAAAGAATTGGGCATCAGGCGGAAACAGGGCATCCTCATCCTTAAGATTTAATGTTTCCTTAAATCTTAACTGCAGTTGGGGCAAAAAGTAGAGGGGCCCCCCCAGGAAAGCAACTTTGCCTTTGATTGGTTTGCCGCAGGCCAAACCGCTGATGGTCTGGTTGACTACTGATTGAAATACCGAAGCCGCAATATCTTCCCGAGCCGCACCTTCATTTAAAAGCGGCTGGATATCGCTTTTGGCAAATACTCCGCACCTGGCAGCAATTGGATATATGATTTTGTGTTCGGCGGCAAGCTTATTAAGCCCCTGAGTATCAGTATGCAGCAGTGAAGCCATCTGGTCTATAAAAGCACCGGTCCCCCCGGCGCAGGTGCCGTTCATACGCTGTTCCAGGCCATCATAATAATAAGTGATCTTGGCATCCTCGCCGCCCAGTTCTATAGCCACATCGGTTTCAGGAATAAATCTTTCAATAGCGTGGCTTAAAGCAATAACTTCCTGAATAAAATCGACCTGCAGCCATTTGGACACCGAAAGCCCGGCCGAACCTGTTACCAGAACGGTTATTTGCTGACGGGGGAAAAATTGATATGCTTCCTCCAGTAAATCAGCAATAGTATTTTTTACATCGGCAAAATGACGCCGGTATTTGCCGTAAACCAGTTGATCCTCATCATCTAAAACTGCAATTTTCACAGTGGTAGAACCAACATCCAAACCCATTCGCAAATATTTTCTCATATTATGTAAACACAAAGCCGGTTTGTGTTTCCCTCCTCCCCCAGGAGCCTCTACAAAAAACTATATTAATAAGTATATATTTTCAAGATATTTAGATAATCCTAGCTTATTCCCAAGTTATTCTCAACTCTTTTTAAATAGCTTTTCATAAAACGAGCTGCCCGGCAGTTCTTTTTTACTTGACTCTTTTGAAGGCTCAGATCAATGGCAGTTTCACTCCACTCATATTTTATTTTTCCAGCACCAGGGTGGCTTTTTCTCCGATTTTTAAAGGATTGTCCCGGTCGAGTTTTACTTTTATTTTCACCGTATCTTTATTTTTGTTGGCAGCTGTTTGCATATCTTTAGGTGTATACTGGGCCTTGCTGTCTATATAATTTATTACTCCCCGGTAATCTTCATTACCAGACTTTATAATTACTTCCTGCCCGTAACTGATATCAGGCAGATACTCCTCGGGCAGATAAGCCAAGAGGTATTTATCAGCCTTTGATGCAATATCAGCTATATTATAACCGGGAGCTACCATGTTTCCGAGCAGATAATTACGGCTGATAACCGTTCCGTCAGACAAGGCAGTAATTTTATATTTGGTCAGATTGTCTTTTACCTGGTTTATCTGGCTGTTGGTCTGGTCTATTTCCGCCTGCAGCGCATCGATCTGCGCCTTTGTTGCTCCCTTATACAGAATAGCAAGTTGTTGCCGGGCATTGTCCAGCTGGGTCTGCTTCACTGTTATATCGATTGCTGACTGTTCCGCTTTATATTCAGCTTCAGTCCGGGCAGTTTCCGACAGACCGCCAGCTGCAAACAGTTTTTGCGCTTTTTGATATTCGTTTTGCACCAGATCATTAGTTAATTGAGCACTTTCCAGTGCTTTTTCCGCTAGCAGGACATTGTTCTCCCCCTGTCTGACTTGTTCTGCATCGATGCCTTCCAGCAATTCTTTCATCATGGCCTGTTTTTTTGCTGCAACCGCTTCCAGCTGTTCAAGAGCATATTTTTCATTGCTGTCATCAATTACAGCAATTACATCCCCGGCCTTTATCTCCTGCCCCAACTCAAGGGGCATGACAGTTATTTTCCCCGTTACCTCACTGTAATGTGAAATCAGCGACGTTTCTGCTACTCCGTTGAGTTCAATGTTTTTGTCGGCAGAACAGCCGCTTATGAGAACCGTCAGTAAAATAAAACAAATTGCCGGAACCAACCTTTTCATCCCATGATTCCCCCGTTCCTTCCTGAATGTTTTCGATTCAGCTACCCGTTTAAATACTGCGGTAGCGTTTCAACAGCCTGATATTGATCATTATAAAAAATACAGCAAAACCTGACATCACCGCTAAATCTGTAATAATAGCCGAAAATCCAAGGCCTTTTATCATTACCTGGGTCAGAGCATCGGTAACATAGTAAAGGGGCACCGTCTTTTCCACCAGATCCCAGGGATAAGGCAAATTAAAAATCCCGCTGAAAAATACCTGCGGAATCACAACCACCGGAATAAATTGTATCATTTGAAACTCATTGTTGGCCGCAGTGGAAGCCAGTATTCCCAGAGTAAGCGCTGCCATGGCATTGATCAGCACAATTAAAAGTATTAAGGCAAAGGAGCCGGCCATTACCATATTTAAAACATATATGCAGAACCAGGAGATCACAAAGGCCTGTAATACCGTTATGATACCAAACCCCAGGACATAACCCAGTACGATTTCCCAGCGCTTGATCGGCATCGAAAGCAATTTTTCCAGGGTCCCGCCATTTCTTTCCTGGAGAAAAGATATCCCGGCCACCAAAAAGACAAAAAAGAAAATGATAAAACCAATCAACAGCGCGCCGTAAATATCAAAGGTGGGAACATCTTCATACCCGTACAGATAATAGACTTCGGAACGCAAATCGTTTCTGGCCTGCAGTCCGGACGTCCGCGCCGCTGCCTCCAGTGCCATCAGTGCTTTATTGACGTCCAGGGGCTTGCTGCCATCGATTTCGATATATGCTTTGCCGCTGGTTATATTTACGGAAGCTACCGCTTCCCCGCTTTCCAGTGCCTGCCTGGCTTCTGCTTCATTATAACGCAGGACATAGACGTCGTTATCTTCCAGCCTGCTGATATAAGCCTCGGGTGCATTGACTACAGCTATTACCACCGAACTGCCCATGGCGTTGAAAACAAAGTAAAGCAGGCTGAGCATCATAAGCGGAGCCATGATCATCAAAGCCAGGGTACGCTTGTCATGGCGCATCTGAGTAATGATACGGACAGCCAAAGCTCTAACCCTCATTCTTGTTTCCTCCGTAATAAATAAACGCCTCTTCCAGGGTTTTTACTCCTACGCGCGCCTGCAGCTCCTGCGAAGTACCCCGGGCAGTGATCCATCCTTCACGCATTAATGCTATCTGATGGCATTTATCAGCTTCATCCATAACATGAGTGGTAACGATCATTGTAACGCCCTGTTCCGATAATTTATTAAGCTCATGCCAGATATCCTGGCGCAGCAAAGGGTCGATTCCAACCGTTGGTTCATCCAGGAGCAGGAGCGGCGGCTGATGCAGAATAGCTACCGCCAAGGAAAGGCGGCGTTTCATACCCCCTGAATAAGCCTGCACTTCTTTATCCAGATCTTCAAACAAACTTACCGCCTGCATAATTTCATCTATTCTGGTTTTAAGATCATTCTTTTTCATCCGGTACAGTGAACCGAAAAAATGCAGGTTCTCCCGTGCGGAAAGAGTCATATACAAAGCATCGGACTGTGCCATATAGCCGATTTGATTCAGCAATTCCAATTGGGGCACCGTCTGGTTTAAAACTATAACATCGCCTGATTCAGGCTTTAAAATACCAGCTATGACTTTGACCAGGGTAGTTTTGCCGCAGCCTGACGGGCCCAGTAAACCAAATATTTTTCCATAAGGAATCCGCAGATCTATATCTTTCAGTACATGTTTGTCACCGAAATATTTATTGATCCCCTTTAACACAATACAATCCTGTTCAGTTGTCAGTTGCCCCGCGGTTGCATTCCTGCTTTTTCCGGTTTTTATAAACAGGTTGAACACTACCTTACATTAAAAAATTTGCCCGGCCTTTACTATTAAATGTACATTGTGTTGATTATCTCACTAAATGTAATTATAATTAAGTTTACACAAGTATTCAATGGTCATAATACACAGAGATGACCTTTATTCAACAGAAACCCTTTTCGTGTCTATATATTTAAAAGGATTTATATTAAACATTTTATCTGCATTTGAAAGGATCTTTTATGGAAGACAAGAATACCGACCGCCGGATCATCCGCACCAGGCAGGTCATACGGGCAGCACTGGTGGCCTTGATCGAAGAAAAGGGGCTTGATGCCCTGACGGTCAAAGATATAACGAAAAGAGCCAATATCAACCGCGGAACTTTTTATCTTCATTACCGGGATAAATCCGACCTGCTGGAACAAACTGTCATGGATATAGCTGAAGAATGCCGGAACATAATACTTAAGTCCAATGAACTTGATTTGAATGACTATAAGAATTCTGATGAACCTGTGCCAATAATAGTTACATTATTTGAGTACTTTAATCAAAATGTATCTTTAATGCGGGCTTTACTGGCCATAAAAGGTGATCTGTCCTTCCAGCGCCAGTTTAAAAAAATAATGTGGAGCAATGCATTTGAAAAAGAACTCTTTATACATATAAAAAAAGAGAATATTTTAGTACCCAGTGAATATCTGATCACTTATCTTATATCCGCCCACCTGGGGATCATACAGCATTGGCTGGAAAAAGACCGGCGTGAATCCCCGCAGGAAATGGCTTTTATCCTGTATCGCTTAAGTTTTTACGGCCCGTTCTATTCAGCAGGCATTGAAATAGGCAACAGAATAAGATAGCATTCTTATTCCGTCCTGGTCTTCAATAACTGTTCTATGATCAGCTCTGTCAGCTTTTCCAATTCATCAAAACCAAAACAAGGTACTCCTTCAACCGTCTTCGGCTCGGCTACTGCTGCTATTACTTCCGGTGTCAGGGGGAGCTTGTCCGAAGAATACCCTTGCCGGAATACCTGGATTTTTGGTCCGGGGTGGTTCTTGAAACCTTCGACCAGAATAATATCCGCATCCCGGATAATTGTGAGCAGTTCATCTAAGTCCGGTTCTGTTTCTGTCCGGCGGTGTATGGTATAAGACTCCGGCCCTGCCACCACTACTTCCCTGGCTCCTTTGTGGAAGAAATGCCAGGAATCTTTGCCGGGAGTATCGACATCATACCCTTCGTGAGCATGTTTTACCGCCGCCACCCGGTAACCTTTCCCGGTGAGTAAAGCAATCAGCCTGCGGGTAACCAATGTTTTTCCCGAGTCAGAGTAGCCGGTGATCATTAAGTAAGGAACCATTTTCCCCCTTCTTCCCTGATTGATAAATTTCCGGCATAGTTTTACTGTGTAACATCGCAAGTTTAGGCAGCTTTTATCTTTTCTTACCGCTGCGCGGAATAAACTCAGGATGGCGTAACCGGGTCCCCTGATCACGTTTATTTATATGGCGCAGATAAAAAAGAAAAATAACTATGCTTAAAACAAATCCTGTCCGTGCATATAACAGCCAGCCATTGACCAGCAGATACGCCGAGGTGAACAGGACAAAACCCAGCAGCAATACCAGGCTTATACTGTTTAGTGCCCGGCGGGTCTGCCGTTCTGCTTCCAGAACCGGGTTCAGGTCAACTTTCACCGTCAGTTGCCCTTCTTCCAGACGGCGCAGTACTCTGGTGCTCTGCAGGGGAAGCTGCAGGAAACCGTTAATATATTCCGCAGCTTCTTCTTTTACTTTTTCAAATACTCCTTTTTTACCGCCGATGAATTGTTCCAGATAAGGTTTTATTTCATCCAGAAAGTTGATGGTCGGGTATAAACCTATACATAAGCCGTACAAAGTACCTGCCGCTCTGCCCAGAAAAGTGTAATTACCGGGAATATGAAAAGGATACTCATAAAGCAGCACTTCCAGGTCGGCCAAAATATCCATTATTTCATTATTGGGGGCTGCAAGTCCTGAACCGATAACTCCTTCCAGAATAATGCCGATAGCCTGTGCCAGTTGTTCCTCCGGAGCCTGTTTATGTAAAAAGCCCATCTCTTTCAGCCAATGGACCACTTCCAAATGATCTCGTTTAACTGCAGCTGCAGCTAATTTTGTCAATTGCCGGCGCAGTTCATCGGTTATTGAGCCGGTCATGCCAAAATCGATTAAAACTATCTTGCCCTCATCAGTTACAAACAGGTTGCCGGGATGGGGATCGGCATGAAAAAAGCCATCAATGAAAATCTGCCGGCAGTACATTTTAACCAGCAGACGGGCAATCTGTTCGCGATTGATTCCGGCCCGATCCAGTTCGTCATAATTGCTGATTTTGATCCCCGGCATATATTCCATAGCCAGAACTCTTTTGGTAGTATACTCCCAATAAATCCTGGGGATCAGTACCTGATCATTGTCACGGCTGTTCCTGGCAATAGTTTCTGCATTCCTGGCTTCCTGCAGGTAATCCAGTTCCTCATAGACCGTATCGTGAAACTCCTGATAAATCAGGTTCAAATCCATGAAATTTCCCCAGTCGGTAAAACGCTGCAGCAGTTTGACCACTTGTTTGACGGCACTAAGGTCAATTTTAATTAATCTTTCGATACCGGGCCGCAATATTTTGACCGCCAGATCTTCCCCGCTCTTTAAAGTGGCGCGATGAACCTGCCCCAACGATGCTGCTGCAATAGCTTCATGATCAAAGTCAGCAAATATTTCTTCCAGCGGCCGGCCAAATTCTGCACTGACCGCCTGTCTTATATCCTCAAAGGCTACTCCTTTCACTTCGTCCTGCAAATGCTCCAATTCATGGATCACTGATGAAGGGAAAACATCTACCCGGGCACTGAAAAACTGGCCTAATTTGATCAACAGTCCGCCCAGTTCTACAGCTGTTTCCCTGAAATAACGTGCCTTTTCCAGCCAGAGTTCCTGGCGCCTCTTTTCCTCCCAGCCTTGAGGATGCCATAAACGAGTGAATCTAAGGGAATAAAAAGCCCATATGATACCGGCAAACAAACCTATTACTATCCAAAAACGCTGCCAGCCCTTCAAAACATTGCGCACAGATCTGCTCTCCTTTATTCCAATGATCAATGACGTTTTAAACTTCCTTAAGTTATTATTATAAACTTCCGCTGTTTTTACTTAGTCTCTATCAAAAAATTTAACAGAACTAAAGGTATTTGTCCAAATAATAGTTTTAGCGAAAAGGATTAAGGGCAAAGTAATCCGGAAGGACTTCGATCGAAGCGTACACAAGGTATCATTGACGGGCTTTTGGCATTTTCAATCGGAACGGCTTATGGTTAAAACCGCTTACAATACAACTCATTAATCCATTAACGTTTTTAACACTCTCAGACGAACAAAAAAAGTGAAGGTCGAGGCCCGAGCAAGCCCCGCGATTGCGGCGTACTTAAGGTACGGTAAATGAGCGGGGCTTGTGATGTAACAATGAGATTCGCTTTATTTTGTTCGTCTGAGCTATCTAGCCATCAGGACTTTGCTCAAAAACGCTTTAGTCCTTTCCTGCTGCGGGTCCAATAAGACTGCCTCGGCATTACCTTGTTCCACGATCAGCCCTTCATCCATAAAAATCACCCGGTGGGCAACTTCCCTGGCAAAACCGATTTCATGGGTCACTACCAGCATAGTCATCCTTTCCATGGCCAGGTCTTTCATAACATTCAGGACTTCTCCGGTAAATTCAGGATCCAAAGCTGAAGTTGGCTCATCAAAACACATAATATCAGGATTCATGGCCAATGCCCTGGCTATCGCAACCCGCTGCTGCTGACCGCCGGAAAGTTCAAAGGGATAGTTGTCCGCTTTAAAAGCCAGCCCGACTTTATCGAGCAAAGTCCGGGCAGTCTTTTCCGCCTCGGCAGCATCAGTATTATTGACCAGCATTGGTGCCATCATCAGGTTTTCCAATACTGATTTATGGGGAAAAAGGTTGAAATCCTGAAATACCATCCCCATTTTGCGCCTCATCTTAACGACCTCAGCTTCGGGACTGTATACGGCTTTACCGTCAGCACCGTTTTTCACCATTATCTGGCCCTCGATTTCTATCCGTCCGCTATCGATAGTTTCCAACCGGTTTAAACAGCGCAGGAAAGTGCTTTTGCCGGAACCGGAAGGGCCGATGATCGCTATGACCTCACCCTTCCCGACCTGTATGGAAATTCCTTTTAATACTTCCAGGCGCTGAAACCTCTTATAAACATTAGTTGCTTGCAGCATATACATAATAAAATCTCCTAGCGGTAATAATCAAAGCGCGTCTCCAGCCATTTAAAGAACTGTTGGACAACCCCGGTCATGACCAGGTAAAAAACCGCCGCCACGATCCAGGGCATAAAACTGAAGTCCCGCACTGCCGATGTCTTGGTGACCCTCAATAATTCACTTATACCTATTACATAGATCAAAGCGGTATCCTTGACCAGATTGATCACTTCGTTGCTGATGGGCGGCAGTACCCGCTTAAACATTTGCGGCAGGATTATCCTGGTCATAGTCTGCAAGCGGGTAAGCCCTAAAACATCAGCCGCTTCATACTGTCCCCGGTCTATAGACTGGATCCCGGAGCGATAAATTTCCGCCAGATAAGCCGAATAGTTCAGCACAAACGCTATGATAGCCGCGGTAAAGCGATCAAATTTTATCCCTACCTGGGCCAGGCCATAATAAATGAAAAACAGCTGCAGCAACAAAGGTGTGCCGCGAAATAACCAAATGTAGAGCTGCATGAAAATATTTAAAGGTTTAAATTTGGTAATACGAGCCAGAGCCATGACGACACCTATCGGCAAAGACATCGCCAGGGTCATAAAGAAGAGCTTTAAAGTTACGCCGGTTCCTTCCAGCATGGCCGGAAGCAGTGACAATACATATTCCATTTATTTCTCCTGCCAGTTAACGCAATCTATCATAATTACAGGCTAACTGCACGGCAGTTAGCCTGTGAATTCGATAAACCGATTATGTTTATTTATTATAAACTATTTTACGATATCAGCACCAAACCATTTTTCTGATATCTTAGCAGAGGTGCCGTCAGCTTTCATTTCATCTAATATTTCCTGCACCTTGTCGCGGAAAGCCACATCATCTTTTCTGAACCCTACAGCAAATTCTTCTGCACCAAAGTCTTCATCCGCTACTTCATAGATATCAGCTTTTTTAGCGATATAATATCTGCCTACGATCTGGTCGACTACTACCGCATCGATCCGGCCGGCAGCGAGGTCTAACAGAGCTTCATCATTGCTGGCGAATTCAACTAACTCACCAAAAGAATCCAAGGTAGCCTTGTCGGCCTGTACAGCATTCATCGCACTGCTGCCGCCCTGGAGGCCGATAGTTTTGCCGGCCAAATCAGCTTTAGTTTTGATACCGGAACCTTTTTGCACAATGACAATTTGTGCATTATCCAGGTAAGGTTCGCTGAAAAGAATCTTTTCCTGTCTTTCCGGAGTAATTGAAAGCCCATTCCAGATCACATCTATATTGCCGCCATTTAACTCTTCAATGATGGTATCCCAGATAACCGGCTGCAATTTTACTTCCACACCCATACGGCTGGCAACTTCTTTGGCCAGGTCGATGTCAAAACCTATAATTTCATTGGTTCCTTCTTCCCGGTAGCCCATAGGCGGGAATGCATCATCCAAACCCAGAACGAAATACCCTTGTTGTTCAATCTTGGTGAGGGACTCATCAGTTGCTGCCGGTTCCGTTTTCGGCTCTTCTTTTGCCGTACCGCCGCAGCCAAACATCAAACCGAGTGACAAACATAGAATCAATACCAGTGCCAATTTTTTCTTCATAAATCCTAAAACCCCCTTCAAAAATCTTCAATGCCTTTATTTTACTTTAGCTCGTTAAATAAGTAAATAGAATAGTCGACAAATTAACCCATCGGTTGCAGCCGGAATCGGGCACACTCTCCGGACTTTGCTCAATATAAGCTTTTTCTCCAACGTTTTCGGCAGGGAAAATATATTCACAGACTAATTTTACGCGCCAAAACAAAATTAATTAAATAATCTAAAAGGGGTATAGTAAGTTATAAGAAATACTTAAAGCTTAATCTCTGTGCTTAGTCAGAACTGCTGATTACAAAAGGAGGAATACTAATGGATAGAGTATGGTACAAATTTTATGACAAGGGCGTTCCCTATTCCATTGATTACCCGGGCAAGCCTCTGAAAAACTACTTTAATGAATGGGTTGCCAAAAATCCTGACAAGCCTTATCTTATTTGGGCTAATAAAGACCTCACCTATGCCGAAGCCAATGCTCTGGCGCAAAAGACAGCCAATGCCATTATAAAGCTTGGTTATCAGAAGGGCGACCGGATCGCCTTAATGAGCACCAACCTTTTCGAATATGTAATACTGTTGCAGGCCTGCTATAAGATCGGGGCCGCAATCGTTCCCACCAATCCCATGTACACAATACCCGAGTTGACCCATCAGTTTGCTGACAGCCAGTCAACCATCATATTCGCTGAAGACCGTTTTGCCGCCAAGATAGTTGAGATTATGAAATCCGGTAAAACCATTATTAAAAATCTCATCATACTTGATTCCCATACTGAGGCACCGGAAATCAAAGGCGAAAATATTATGAGTTTTCCGGAGCTCTTATTGACCGGTGCAGCGGTCGAACCGGATATTGAAGTCAAATCAGAAGATTTAGCTATGCTGCAATATACCGGCGGCACCACCGGTTTGTCCAAAGGCTGCATGTTAAGCAACTCCAATCTGGAAGCAATGGCCTGGCAGGACACGGTATGGTTTTCTCCCCCCTTTGAAAAATCTGAAGATATGCGGATCATGTGCGCCATGCCCCTTTACCATATTTATGGATTCAATACCAGTGTTAATATCAACATGATAGCCGGAGGAAACATTATCATTGTTAACGGGCCCACCCCGGATAACATGCTGAAAAATATCAATGAACATGAGCCTAACTTCTTCGCCGCCGTACCGGCTATGATTTACGGCTTAAATAATCATCCCGATATCGGCAATTCCAAAATCAGGCATATAAAAGCTATGATTTGCGGTTCTTCCCCGCTGGCTGTGGAAGGTCTGAATCGCTTTGAACAGCTTTCCGGGGCTGCCATTACTGAAGGATACGGTTTGTCCGAGACGTCTAATGTTTTAACCTGTACTCCCATGTTTACCAAACGGAAAATCGGCAGTGTAGGAATTCCCTGGCCGGATGTTGATATTCGCATTGTTGACCTTCAAACCGGTACCGTTGATATGCCGGTCGGTGAACCGGGAGAACTGATTGCCCAGGGGCCGCAGATCATGAGTGCTTACTGGAAGAATCCCGGAGAAACAGATAATGTGCTGCGGGATGGCTGGCTCTATACCGGTGACATCGCCACTATGGATGAAGACGGCTTCTTTACCATCGTTGACCGTAAAAAGGATATGATCCTTTGCAGCGGCTTCAACGTATTCTGCCGTGAAATTGACGAAGTCCTTTATACGCACCCCAAAGTTCTGGATGCTTGTGCCATTGGTATTCCTGATCCCAAGCGCGGTGAGACTCCCAAAATATTTGTAATTTTAAAACCGGGTGAAACCATGACCGAAGAAGAAGTAAAGGAACATTGCCGCAAAAGTCTGGCCCCTTATAAAGTGCCTACTCATGTGGAATTTATTAACGAATTACCGCGTACCAGCGTGGGAAAGCCAATGCGAAACGCCCTGCGCCAGCAGGAATTGGCTAAAAACAAATAAGCTTTTAAATTATTTTAAAAAGCCTCAAATTATTTACCAACATAACGGAGAGCCTCAGTAAAAACCTTATACGGGGCTTTTCTTTTTTACCTATTTAAACTAAAACAAGGAAGGCTGATCGATAACTTCGATTTTTTCCACGACCGGCGGGTGATATTCCTTGGTCTTTATACCGCTTTTGGCCAAAATTTCAGCTACTAAACGACGGTGGCAATATTTATCATCAGGACAAAAGCATATCAAAGCTATAACCTTGCCTTGATCGACCAGGTTCCATAATTCCCGCAGCAGATTTATTTTAATGCGGGAGGTCATTTCTTCTTTAAAAGCCTCTTCATACTGCGGCCACCAATCTTCTTCAGGGCGGCCCTTCCACAGGTAACGGTACTTATTGAAAAGAGTAACGCTGGGAGCTAAATTAGGTACCCAGCGGGCACCTTTTATTACCTGGTCAGAGATAGTTATCTGCCAAATTTCGTCACAGGCAAATTTCCCCGCCATGGCCAGCGAGGCTGTAATTATGCTGCCCTTTTTTTCATCCTGCATTTCCGGCTCTCCTTAAGGCTGCCTGCTTTTTATGTACTATTCAGCAAAAAGGAACAATATCCCTGCAAATATTCTTTGTCTCGATTATATTTTTTAACCAAATGAAAAAGAGGCCGACCTGACAAATCTGTATTACAGACTGTCAGAATCAGCCCCAAAAACTTCATTTATTATATTATACAGTATGTTTATACAATTCCCTGAGCCAGCATGGCTTCAGCCACTTTGACAAAACCGGCAATATTGGCTCCTACCACCAGATTGCCTTCCTGCCCGTACTCTTTGGCGGCCTGGTAGGCTTTGGTATGGATGTTGATCATAATGTTTTTAAGTTTGGCGTCCACTTCCTCGAAAGTCCAGGAATAACGCATGCTGTTTTGGGACATTTCCAGAGCTGAAACTGCCACTCCTCCGGCGTTGGATGCTTTACCAGGAGCAAATAAAACATTGTTATCATGGAAAACCTTCACCGCTTCAGGAGTGCACGGCATATTAGCCCCTTCACCAACTGCAATGCAGCCGTTGGCAACTAAATTTTTCGCATCTTGTTCATTGATTTCATTCTGGGTTGCGCAGGGTAAAGCTATGTCGCAGGGAACCATCCAGATATTCTGGCATCCCTCAAAATATTTAGCTTCCGGGTGATTATTAATATAATCACTGCAGCGCTTTCTTTCCACTTCCTTAAGCTGCTTAACGCAGTCTAAATCTACACCAGCTTCATCGACAAAATAGCCGTTGGAATCACTCATAGTGATGACTGTGCCCCCCAATGCCCTGACCTTTTCAGCAGCGTAAATGGCCACATTACCGGAGCCGGAAATTGCCACCTTTTTACCGGCAAAAGATTCGCCTTTGGTTTTCAGCATCTCTTCCACAAAATATACCAGCCCATATCCGGTAGCTTCAGTCCTGGCCAGACTTCCGCCCCAGGCCAGCCCTTTACCGGTCAATACTCCTTCATAACGGTTCACGATCCTTTTATACTGCCCAAACAGATATCCAATTTCCCGTCCTCCTACCCCGATATCTCCGGCAGGAACATCGGTATCTGCTCCAATATGGCGATATAATTCAGTAATAAAGCTTTGACAAAATTTCATAACTTCAGCGTCTGATTTGCCCTTCGGGTCAAAATCACTGCCGCCTTTGCCGCCGCCAATCGGCAAACCGGTAAGAGAATTTTTTAAAATCTGTTCAAAACCCAAAAATTTAATGATACTCAAATTAACTGAAGGATGGAACCGCAGTCCTCCTTTATAAGGGCCTATAGCACTGCTGAATTCAATCCGGTAGCCCCGGTTTACCTGTACTGTTCCCCGGTCATCGACCCAGGGTACACGAAACATTACCTGCCGTTCCGGTTCCAGTATCCTTTCGAATATACCTGCTTTTACATATTCCGGATGTCTTTCCATCAATGGTTCCAGTGATTCCATAACTTCCCTGGCCGCCTGTAAAAATTCTGGTTCGTTGGGATTTTTTTGAGCTAATTTATCCAACAAATTTGCCGCCATTGACATTTCGGTATTCCTCCTTAGCTTTACAGATTAAATCAAATAAATTATCGAAGAAATTCGACTCACTGTAAACCCCTTCCGCTCAGATATATTGTATTCATTTTCATAAGAAATATTTCCCCGGGCCAGGAATTTGTCAACCCTAAGAAAAAGTACCGGGAAAATAGGGTATTAGCTGTATCAGGATAAAAATCCCGATTGATTTATTAAGACTTGAATATTTGAGAAATGAAAGCTTCTTTTGGTGCTGCCGCCAAAGGCTAAGGCTTAAAGTTAAATTGCCTTGCTTAATAACGCGATTTCAGCAGATAGGCAGGTTCTGTAACCGCATTTATTTTGCTGGCAAAAGAAGTCTTGCCAGCTATATCTTCGTCAGTAACGATATGGACATCAAGCAGTCCTTTAGATGTATATCCGGTCTTCAGGTAATTCATTTCTGCCAGACTCATACTCCATCCTTCCAGCCACAGGGTCAATTCTTCCTGCTGCTTAAGAGTTCCCTGAAAATGAATTATAAGGTCTATATCACTTCCAGGCCCGGCATTACCGCTATTGGTACTGCCGAACAGGTAAATTGCCTGCACGCCAAAATGTTCCATATCAAGCCGGGCTGCTATTCTTTCCGCCATATAATGACGCCATCGCCAGTATTTTTCATCAGCATAAGTTTCTACCGGCCGGGTAGTTTCAGCATCTATATATTCATAATAAAAATCACTGCCTTTGCCGCTTGAAAAGGTTAAATAAGCTAATGCTTCTTCCAGTTCAGCGTTCATAACGATATTCATCATCCTGCCTTCGCAGTTGGCAGGTATGTCAATAACTTTAACAACGTCCTGCAGGAAAGCATAGTCCGGCAGCAGGCTGGTCAGAATATTTTCGCTCCCGTTAAAAAATGCCTCATTGAAAACCACCCCTTCATCATCAGGATAAAGCGGCAGGTAGCGAATATTAGCTTCTACCAGATCCTGAAAAAAATGAGTTCCAAAGGATAACTCCGGTACATAGTTCGACTTCTGCCGGGCAATTTCAATCAAAGCCGACGTTTTATTGATGTCTGCATAAGTTACCGGCACTCCAAGGGTAATATCGCCGCGGCTTCCCCAGCGGCCAGGACCTATAAGCACAAACCGCTGTTTAGGCAATAGCTGGTTAAGCATACCTACTGCCTTGCCAACTGCAAATAATTCCTCCCGTTTTTTAAGCCCGCTGTAGCCTTCCGGGTCAACATACACAATATGGGTAATATCCTGGATTATTCCGTTGGATATCGAGCGGTGAGCAGAAAAAATCGTATCATTAAAAGCTATATCTTTTGGTATAGCTGCCGGTACATGATTCCTGCCATAGCTTTGGGGCCGGCACTGCAGGAGATAAAAATCCTGGCCGTCAGATGCAAACTCGATATCGACTGCGGTTCCCATCTTTTCCTGTAATAAGTCCTGGATCGAAATGATTTGCTTTATAAAGGGAGTATCACTTACCAGCCCTTCGAAAGTAACGATCAGTTCGTCCCGGGAAAAATCAATATCAAAAGCCAGGGGCTGCTTAATATAATCCCGGGAATAAACAGAAATGATCTGCTGGATCCGGGGAACAGACTCTCCGCATTCTTTAAGCAGGGCCGATATTTCAATGGTTTCAAAACGGTTATTATCCAGATTGATAACATCTATCTTTTTCGGCGAATAACGTCTTACTTCCTCCGGTACCGTATTTACTCTCAGTTTAGGCTGCCCCGGCGAAACCAGCATCGGGAAATCATCGGCCAGGCGGTCTACCGCACGGGTTCCCAGGCCCATAACCAGACGTACCAGTCCATCCTCCCGTTTTATTCTGCTTGACCAGAGAAATTCATTATTACTGAAAGCCACCCCGGCGTAAAGCGGGAAAAAGTAGCGGCCGGCTCTGGTGCCTACCACTTCCTGTATCAATATGCCCATCTCTTCCTGGAATTCCAGCAGCTCCCGTTCAGACCGGTACTGAATCGAATCGGGGTTATAGAGGGAGGCATATACTTCCACGATGGCATCCATCAGAGCTTCCAGGCGCTGTTGTTTGCTGCCCTGGTTGGCAAGAAACAAGCTTTTATATTTGCCGGAAAACGCTGCCCCCTTCTGGTCTTCCAGAATGCTGGAACTGCGGACGATCAAAGGGACATCGCCAAAATCATCTAAAGCCATGGCCAGGCTTTTAACAATAGTTTGGGGGAACTCAGCATTTTTCATGATTTGAATAATATTGGGATAGTCCAGACGAATTTCATATAGATCTTTATATTTTTGCAGGTTCAATTCCTCGAGCTGATTATAATGAATGAAATCCCTGAAAGTATCGGTAGTTATATACCATGATTTAGGGATTTTAACTGATTGCAGAATAGGCTGTTCATCATGATTCTTTTCCAATATTTTCTGAGCCAGAAATAAGCCGGTACTTTTGCCCCCTATTTTACCCTGGCTGCCTTCCGGGAAAATCAGCCGGGAAGCTATATCATAAAAATCGTTTATTGTAAAATATTGCCGGGCACGATTTATAAATTCAATATTATCTGACAGAAAACGTCTGGTTAAGGCTGCAATAAGCCAGTGTTCCAGCGGAGAATAGCGCATAAAATTATCTGCGGTTGTGTTACGATAGCGGGTAATAAGCTGAACAATTTCCTTGACCGAAGCATCGATCCGGTCAACCGCCCTTATAAGGGGATAGGCTTTCTCTTCCTGCATCCAGCGATGTATTCTGGCCGAAATCTCTGCATCACTCAAATGCATCGCTGCGATCCGGAAAGTTTTTTCACTGATAGCTGCCAGATCACCCAGGGGAAATTTAGCCCGGGGATAATTAAGTTCTGCTGAATCTGAATAGCCCATGGAACCGGAAATAAACTCCCATAGAACTTCTTCGGCTTCTTTTACCCCCATTAAATAGAGATGGTTTATCATTTTACGGCAAATATGATGCAGCTGCACCGGGTCGGTCCGACTCAGTAAATCAACAATTATCGCCCATTCTTTGACTGCTGCCTGGCTTTCATAAAGGCTGCTTCTTGAGGTCGTCCACTCCTGAATGACCTGTTCCATGGAACGCTGCAAAATGGTCTGGCCGATCCGGTCAGCAACAGTTTTGATCAGCTTGCGTTCTTTTTCCAGGAAGTACCCTTCTTCGCTTTTAGGTACTTTGGTGGTATAGACGACTTCCAGTTTACCGACTGCTTTACCGCCAACTTTTATATCGCTGCTTAAAGCCCATGGTGAAGCAATAAACCCCACTGTCTGATAACTGCAATTCTCGTAGATTATCATAGCTTTACAGACCTCAGGAAATTGCCAGCCTGAGGGAATGACCCGCGTTATCTCCTTGAAAACCTCCGGTAAAGACAGGCGCTGATTATTTAAGGCCTCCTCCGCCAGGTACAGACAATTGAGTTCTTTGGCCCGTTCCCGCAGATTATCCAATAAGTTTTCATTTGCAGTTTCCCGCTCATTCATAAGCAATTTCCCCGTCTGTACTGCTTCGTCTATAAAGGTTGTTTCTTATACCCAGCCCCGCAGCTTTACGGCTTCAGCTACCCGGTTAATGGATATGAAATAAGCCGCATCACGCATATATAACTTCTGCCGCCTGGCAAGATCTCTGACGTCATTGAACGCTGAAGTCATTTTTATATCCAATCTTTCCAGAACCTCATCTTTTTCCCAGAAATAATTCATGTTGGACTGGACCTGCTCAAAATAACTGCAAGTCACACCACCGGCATTACAAAGGAAGTCAGGAATTAAAAATATACCGCTGTTTCTTATGATCTCGTCTGCTTCAGTATTAATTGGACCGTTGGCACCTTCAGCAATCAATTTGACCTGTTTGCTTATTTTGCCCACATTGGCCATAGTAATCTGATTTTCCATCGCTGCCGGGATAAGAATATCTACATCCTGCTCAAGCCATGCATCCTGGTCATTGGCTGTGCAGCCCATATCACAAGCTTTTTCCTTATCAATAGTACCGTAAGCATCAGTTATATCACATATCCTGTCAGCATTGATACCATCCGCTTTACAATAGGAATACGCCCGCTGATCAACCGCATCCCAGCAGGAAATCGATACTACTTTACCGCCCAGTTCCTCATACAATCGGGCTGCATATTGGGCTACATTGCCGCTGCCCTGAATACTGGCAGTGGTGCCTTTTATATCAAGGCCCATACCTTGCAGAGCTTCACGTACAGTATATATTACTCCGTAGCCGGTAGCTTCAGTCCTGCCTAAAGAACCGCCCATACCAACTGGCTTGCCGGTAATAAAGCCTGGAAATCTCCCCCCGTGGATCTGTTCAAACTCATCCAGCATCCACAGCATATGCTTGCCGTTGGTCATTACATCCGGTGCCGGTACATCAATTAACGGCCCTACATCTTTAGCCAGTCTTCTGATCCACCCGCGGCACAGTCTTTCCTGCTCACCTTCAGACAGCTCGCGCGGATTACAGATTACTCCGCCTTTCCCTCCTCCCAGAGGAATGTCAACTACAGCACATTTCCAGGTCATCCACATGGACAGGGCACGAACAGTATCCACAGTTTCCTGGGGATGAAAGCGAATGCCGCCTTTGGCAGGCCCCCTGGCATCATTGTGCTGGATACGATAACCATTGAAAACCCTGGTAGTACCATCATCCATATGTACCGGAATGGTAAAATGGTATTCTTTCATAGGCTGGCGAAGAAACTGTCTGGTAGCATTATCAAGGCCAATCATTTCTGCTGCCCGGTCAAACTGGGCCTGGGCATTCTGATAGGGATTATAAGAGCTGTCTGTCACGGTAGTGCGCCTCCTTGTTTTTAAGCGTTAATAAAATACTCAGATAAAGTATACATTAGTATTCAGTGTTTTTTGTATACTTTGCCTGTGTATACAGTATTATTTTTACCGGTCAAAAATTCTCCCTATCAATAAAGCTGCTGCCACGATTTTTAAAAAGTTTTAGCCTTAATAATCATACTGGTTTGATTATCCTTTTGTAATGTTAATGCTGCCGGCCAGCGGCAGCATTAACAGTTTCCAAAGAGAACTTCACTTATCCCCAGGGCGCCATTTCAAAAGAGCCCGAACCCTTATGGCGATCCCCCATATAAACTTATGTTAAAGGAGTAAACATAAAAACAGGTGTTTTGCCTTCTATTACCTGCTCAGGTTTATAATCATAACAGGCCGGGTCTTCATTGGCTATCTTATCCAGCACATGTTTGTACATCCTTCTTTTCATCTCGGCCATAGTAGTTCGGGATTTATTAAATGTCTTGGCATAAGCTACTGCTTCTTTCAAAGTTTCTTCACCATTTTCGCAGGCTTTCATAATCACATTATATTTTTCCAGCTCGGCCGCTGTTACTCTTTCCCCGGTCAAAAGCAGCCTTTGAATGAGATGATACGGCATTATTCGCTTCATCCATTCCAGCATGGAAGGTGACAACTGGATCCCCAGATCGATTTCCGGGAAACAGAGAAAACCTCTGTCAGCCCTCATAAATCTGAAGTCGCAGGCCCCGGCAAGCATAAACCCGTTGCCGAAAGCGTGACCGTTTATGGCGGCTATGGTTGGGAAAGGCGCCATCATCAAGGCGGTAAATAATTCAGTGTTTTTGTATACCCATTTGCTGAGCATAAGCCATTCTCCATCGTTCATATTTTTCACCATCCAGTCAGTGTCAACCCCGAGACAAAAATGCTTAGGATTACTGGAAGTAAGAACCAAAGCTTTAATTTCACTGTCAGCTAAAATTTCTTCATAGGCAGTCAGCATGGCTTCAGTCCAGGCAGGATTCTGCCGGTTTTCACCGTTATTCATAGTCAATACAGCAACTGTTCCGTCTTTTTTCCATTCGACTATACCCATATTTCCTCCTTAATCCCTTATTTTTTAAATCTCCGTTAACAATGCCTGTCTAAGGCACCCCCGGCCAATAAATTCAGCCAGGTTATAATACTCTGTCACTGCCACCTTACCATAATTTTGACCTGATTCAGATTAAGGCAGTACCGCCTCCTCAATATTCTTACCGCAGCAGTTTATTATTTTACTGTTTACGCCCATATTATTTTCCCCGGATTGCCCCTTAAATTCTGGTACATTTCCAGAGGTTAAAGATAAAACCAATATATATATATTCTACCAATGTCTGATTAATCCTTTAAAATACTGCCAGCAGTAATCGGCCTCTTCCGACTTATAAACATTGATCGCAGGTTTTATGATAAGTATTTCCCTATATTTATCATTATATCTTCCTATTATACATGGCTAAAATCAGGTGTTAACATATATTTACAATGATAATCGGAGGTGATGGAAATGAAAGCGTTGATAAAGACTGCCCGTGGACCAGGAAATATTGAAATGCGCGAAATCCCTGTGCCACAATTTTCGGATAATGAAGTGCTGATTCAAATAAAAGCTGTTGGTTTATGCGGATCTGATGTGCATATCGAACAGGACGATATCCCGTATGAAGTGCCAGTAGTATTGGGACACGAGTTTTGCGGGATCATTGTTGAAAAAGGCCGGGACGTTACAAGCCTGGAACCCGGCGACCGGGTGGTAGTTGAAAATGTTGCCGGCGGCTGCGGCAAATGCGAGATGTGTCTTACCGGTCATCACCAGATATGTGCGGTCCGGAAAAGCCAGGGTATTCATATAAACGGCGGTTTTGCCGAATATGTTGCCTGCCGGGCCAGCAATGTATATAAAATCCCTGACAGCATATCTTTTGAGGAAGCAGCTTTAATGGAACCGGTTACAGTCTGTACCCACGCGGTTTTGGAACAGACGCCGGTCAAACCTGGTGATGTAGTACTTATAACCGGCCCCGGCAGTATCGGAATCATTGCCGCTATGATCGCCAGGGCATCAGGCGCCGAAGTTATCCTGGCGGGAACCGGCAAAGATGCGCGGCGCCTTAAGATAGCTGAATCATTGGGAATAGACAAAGTTGTGAATATAGAAACAGAAGATTTGTTTGGCGTTGTTTTCGGTGCAACTGACGGAGCAGGTGCAGATGTGGTACTGGAATGCTCCGGTGCTGCTCAAGCGGTGTTCTCCAACTTATGTTTGCTCAAAACCAGGGGCTTTTATAATCAGATCGGTGTATTGGGCAGCGACGTCAATTTCAATTTCAATATTCTATTAATAAAAGAGGCTAATATTAAAGGTTCTCTGTCCCATTCAGATTATGCATGGAAAAGAGCCATCAAGATGGTTGCCACTCAGCAAATCGATCTGAAACCATTGATCACCCACAAATTTAAATTGGCTGAATGGGAAAAAGCCTTTAAGGCTTTCAGGGATCAGGAAGGAGTTAAAATAATTTTCACCATGGATTAAAGGTACCCCAGTCGGCAGACCGAAGAAAAAAAGTAAAGATCGAGGCACGAGCAAGCCCCACGATTGAGGCGTACTGAGGTACGGCGACTGAGCGGGGTTTGTGATGTAACAATGAGATTCGCTTTTTTTGACGGTCTGAGGGCAGCATAATACTTTATGCTACCCTTAATTTTATGCAAGCTTCATAGTAAGATCTATAAAGGAGTTTAACAAAGGGGTGTGATATTTGTCCTTATGCCATATCAACCTGAATTCGCGGGAAATTGGTATTCCTTGTATATCGATCCTGGCCAGGCGGCCGCTTAATATTTCGTCTTTAACTGCCAATTGAGATACGAAGGCAATACCTATATCCGCCATGACTGCTCTTTTTATTGCTTCGGTATTATTGAGTACATGCCAGGTCTGATAACTGACTTTGTTTTTCTGCAATACCTTTTCCACTACTTCCCGGGTACCGCTGCCCAGTTCCCGCAGAATCAGGGGCTGCCCGTCAATTTCGTCAGGTCCGATAACGGTTCTGCCTTGTTTTATCCATTCATGCCGGGGAGAACATATCAGCCATAATTCATCATCTTTGATCTTCTGCACCACTATCTCGGGTGAATGGACCAGCCCTTCCACATAACCCATATCGATACGGTTATCCAGAAGCATTTCTTCGATCACACCGGTATTATCGATAACAAAAGTACTCTGGATATTACCGTATTGTTGTTTGAATTGCCCCACCAGCATCGGCAGCAGGTAAATACCTATTGTGGTACTGGCTCCCAGACGCAGCCTCCCGATCCTGTTATTGGTTATTTCCAGCATATGTGCTTCGGCTTCTTCCACCAGGGAGAGAACTTTTTTACTGTATTTATAGAGGACTTCCCCCGCAAAGGTAAGATGCATTTTGCGGTTTATCCGGTCAAATAGTTTAAGCCCCAGGCTTTCTTCCAAATCAGCAATGGTCTGGCTGACCGCCGGCTGTGTCATATAAAGACGGCGGGCAGCTTCGGTCACATTGCCCAGTTCTGCCACCAGGCTGAATAATTCCAGTTGTCTCAGATTCAAAAAGATCTCCCCCTTTGCGGCTTATGCACTATATCTTTTTAACTTTGTTTGGTTTCTTCCCCGGGTTGTTTCATAATTTCAATCATATCAAGCAGGAGCTGCCTTTCCTCATTGGTAGATCTGTCAAGAAACTCTTTGACTTCGTGATATTGAGCATCCAATGGGCTGCGATAGGTATTAAGCCTTTCAATAATACCTGTCAGTCCCTCCAGTTCTTTATTGGTCCAGGCAGCGATCAGGTCGACCACCTGCCTGATTTCCGGCCTTTTCAGCGCCGTCTTCAAAGCATTTGCATTGTATTGTTCACGATAGTATTCATTTTCTATATCCATTACAAAATAAACACTGCTTATGCCAAACAGATCAGCCAGATTGTTGAGTACTTTCAGCGAAGGCTGGGTACGGTCAGTTTCTATCTGGGTTATCATGTTACAGGAAACTCCCAGCATTTCGCCCAGTTCCTTCTGGGTGATCCCCATGGCCTCACGCAGGCGGCGGACTTTCTGGCCCAGCGTTTCATCCAGGTCAGCAGGCAGCAAGCTGCCGGTTGGAATATCCAAAACCTGGCTGATTTTCTCCAGGGTTTTAAGTGAAGGTGTGGCCAGCGACCTTTCGATCTCACTCAGGTGGGCTGCTGATAATCCTGCCTGGCGCCCCAGTTCACTGATACTCAGGCCTCTTTCCTCACGATAGAAACGCAGGCGTGCACCTACTGCTGAAGTTAAGGTCTCTCCATTGCGTTTATAATACTTATTGATCGTTTTGTTTTCCGGTTCATCATCCAGAATTTTTGCTATCTGCAGCAATTCGTCGGCAGACATTTCTTTTCCGGATTCTATATCAATAACTTTGGCCAGAGCAGTATTTAACTGCCGGGCTAATTCTTCCAGGGAGATCCCCTTTTCCTGACGCCACTTCTGCAGTTGTTTTCCCAGTAGCATATTTACCTCCAGCTGAAATTATTATGATTTTGAACTAATCAGTAACATCTGCATCAATAAATTCGATCAGTTGTATGGCATTACCTTCCGGATCCTGAATAAAAGCAATCTTGCGTGTAGGTATAAACTGAGAAGGTTCCAGTAAAAAGGTTACTTCATGCCCTCTTAATTCCCGGCAGTATTCTTCCAGGTTGTCAACCGACAAAGCCAGATGCCCAAACCCGTGGTCGCAGTTCAGCCTTTCTTCATCATAGGCAGGCTCGATTTCCAGCATCATATAGCCATCACCTACGAAATAGAAAGGCTGACCGGCAAGGGTTACCGTTTCCATCCGTTTCAATCCTAAAACCTGGGTGTAAAAAAACATGGCTTTGTCAACATCCCGAACTTTTACCCCGAAGTGATGAATTCGCATAGCATCCTCCTATTCAAAGAACTTTTTTTTAGTCAAGGCAAAGCATGCTTCTGTTACCTGCAAGGTTTTGTCAATATCTTCTGCCGTATGGGCACCGGAAAGGAACCAGTTATGGTGGGGGTGGAAAAATATGCCCCGTTTAGCTGCTTCCCCGCAGAAGAAACGGTTGACGGAAAAATCATTATCCCCTTCAAATCGCATAAAAGGAATAGAAGGAGGACCAGTGTAACTTATTTTTAGCCCGGCTGATGCAGCCTGTTCTAGCAAACCCTGTTTCAGTTTTAATCCAATTTCATTTACATAATCTACGACTCCATCGCGTACAATGACTTTCATAGTAGTCAAGGCTGCCGCCATCGGCACTCCGCTGAAATAATGAGTACCGGTAAAAAATGCTCCCTCCGCCGCAGCTTTATAAAGGGCTTTGCCGGTCATGGCGGAAATAGGATAACCATTAGCCATCGCTTTTCCGAAACAGACCAAATCAGGATCGGCGTTATAGTAACAGTGAGAACCGTTTTCATGCAAACGGAAACCGCAGCGGATGTCATCCATCATCAGCAACATCCCTTCCCGGTCACATATCTTACGCAGTTCCTGATAAAAACCGGGGGCCGGCATCTGCTGATCCGCCAAAGCCGGATGGTGATGCGGCGTCAGCATTATACCCGCAATTTGACCGCTGTTGTCAGCAACGATCTTCTTTAGTTGCTCCATATCGTTGTAGTTAAAATGAAGTATATGTGCCTGGTATTCAGCGGGGATACCAAAGTTGGAATGAGTGCACCAGTATTGGGAACCATGATAAGCCCCCTCCGCCAGGATAATTTTATTTTTGCCGGTGTAGCCACGGGCTATGGTAGTTGCATAAGCAGTTACATCCGAACCGTTTTTGGCAAATACCACCCAGTCCTGTCCCTTTATCTGATTAACCATGGCCTCCGCCAGTTCATTCCAGCGAATGCCGGGCAGGGTAAAACAGTCGCCGTTTTTCATCTGTTCAATTGCAGCTGCATCCACCTCTTCATTGCACAAGCCTATTATATTGGTGCCAAACGAGCACATGTAATCGATATACTCATTGCCGTCCACATCCCATATATGGCTTCCCCTGCCTCTGCTTAAAAAGCAGGGATAGGAACCATAAGTCAGAAACGCCGGAGTGCGTGGTCCGTAAATACCATTGGGGACCCACTGTTTGGCTTTCTCCAGCATCGCATACGATTTGTCAAATGAATACTCCTGCATATATCTTCACCTCTCTTTAAATTCATTCTTTTATAACAGTGTAGCTATGCACAGGTTAAGTCCTGCACATAGCTGTATAATTTCCATACACTGTTTTGTTTTATTTTTAATCACACTTACCAGTTACGATAATCCAGATGTTTATATTTTTCCAGCATCCGGACCGGCAGGTTAAGGGCATCTTTACGGAACGGAGGTGCCAGCTGAGTCCCGTCCACTTCAAACTGCAGCACTGCCGGTTTACCGGAAGCAATAGCTGCCCTGACAGCATCTCCAACATTTTCCGGTTTATCGATCGTAGCGCCATATGCACCCATGGCTTCAGCCACTTGTCCAAAATTGGGTGCTTCAATATCGACACCTATGAAACGGTTATTGTAAAAGTCGACCTGGTTCTTTTTCTCGGCGCACCAGGCAGTATTATGAAATACACAGGCGATAACGGGTATATTTTCCTGTACCGCTGTGCTTACTTCATGCAGGCTCATGCCCCAGGCCCCGTCACCAACGATATTTATTACCGGACAGTCAGGTCTGGCCAGTTTGGCCCCCAGGGCTGCCGGATAGGAAAAACCGGTATTGCCGAAAGTCAAAGCAGCAATATGCTTGCGGCCTTCATTGAAGTTGAAATAACTGTTGGCAGTTGATGCTACATTGCCTATATCAGTTGCTACAAGGGTACCTGCCGGAATAGCCCGGCTGATTTCATATAATGCCCGGCGTGGGTTCATAGGATTGCCGTCGATCATAGCCAGGTCAGTAATTTCTTTGTTCCAGTCAGCTTTGCGCTGCCTGATCAGTTCCACACGGCTGGCATCCGGCTGCCGGTCACCAGCTTTTTCCCTGAGCAATTTTAGTATTTCAATTGCAGCAGCCCGGGCATCGCCGATTATTCCAACTTCGATCGGATGTGTACGTGCAATATTCAAAGGGTTGATATCGATTTGAATGATTTTGGCACTCTCGGGGAAATAGTTGATATCATATTGCGGCAGTGTGCCAAATACCGATAAGCGGGTGCCAACGGCCAGGATCACATCTGCTTCCGCCATAGTATTCATAGCGGCTTTGGAGCCCATATAACCGATCGGCCCGACTGCCAGAGGGTGGCTGGCCGGGAAAGCATCATTATGCAGATAGGTACAGGCAACCGGAGCTGTAAGCAAATCAGCGATTTGGACGATAATATCATGGGCATCCGTATCAACTACCCCGCGTCCGGAAACGATCACCGGCTTCTTCGCCTGGGCCAGCAATTCTGCCGCTCTTTTCAGAGACTCCGGAGCTCCGCAGCCTCTGTCATCAACTCTGTACTGGTGAGGGGCAAGGATCTGGTCTTCAACTTCACCATAAAAATAATCACGAGGAATATCCAAAAGCACCGGCCCTCTTAAAGCATATGCCATGCGGAAAGCGGTACGGGTGCAATCCGCTGCCCGGCTGGGGTGAGGGATCCGGATGGTTGCTTTGGTTATAGCTTTGAAAACCGAAACCTGGTCACATTCCTGAAAACCATCCCAGCCAACCGTCTTGGTACCGGCAGACGGTGATATTACAATCATGGGGGTATGTCCCATGTTGGCTGCGGCAACTGAAGTAACCATGTTGGTTATACCTGGTCCGTTCTGGCCTATAACTACGCCGGCTTTGCCGCTGACCCGGGCATATGCGTCTTCCATATGAGCAGCACTTTGTTCATGGCGTACCGGGATAAAGCGTATCCCGGCGGCTGGAAACAGATCCAGCAGATCCATAAAAGCTGACCCTACGATACCCGAGACATGCTCCACGCCTTCTGCCACCAGCGTCTCCGCTATCGCTTCGCTGGCTGTCATTTTTATTTTACTCATCTTGTTCCTCCTTAATGCAACTAGGCTGCTTATGCTCCAAAACCTATATTTACGTCTGTCATTACGTTGACACAAGCCGGTTTTCCAGAAGCCAGGGCCCTGTCGATAGCCGGGCCGATATCTTTGGCTTCAGTTACAAATTCACCATGGGCGCCAAAAGCTTCCACAACTTTTTCGTAGTGTACATTTTCAGCTAAATACAGTCCGACAAAAGGTTTATCCGCAACAGCTTTTTTAGCTTCAGACCGTTTTATCATTCCCCAGCAGCCGTCGTTGAGAATAATTGTGGTGAAGTTGATCCCGTAACGCATTGCTGTGTCATATTCCATGGCACCGTAACCAAACGCGCCATCTCCGGTCAAAAGAATAACTTTTTTATCCGGATGTGCCAGTTTGGCAGCCATTGCATAAGGTACCCCAATACCGAGCGGTCCGAAACTGCCGTTGGCTATGGTCAGAAAATGCCCGGGCCCCGTGGCCGGCAGGATCAGGTTGCCCCAGCTGGCAGCATCACCGCCGTCAACAACCACAATAGTATTTTCGTCGATCCTGGTCAATATTTCGAAACAAAGGCGCAGCGGGTGGATAGGATACTGATCAGAAGTCAGCTTTGGCAGGCCCATCTGAGCCATGGCATTCTTGCCATCCTGTATCCCCTTTATCCAGGCTTCATGTGTCCTTGGTGAAATCGCATCAGTAAGCTGTTTTACCACTTCCCGGCAATCCCCCACAATGCCCAGTTCTATATCAAGCTGGTTGGTCAAAGCTGCGGAATTAATGTCTACCCTGATTATTTTAGCAGTGGGCGGGAAGGCATCCCTGGTCAGGGTATAGCCGGTACGGGTCCCCAGAATCAAAACCACATCCGCTTTTTGCAGCACCCCGGCACAAACAGGATGTTTGGACGCGCCGATCCCCATAGCCAGCGGATGGGAATCCGGAACAATTCCGCGTCCGGCATTACGGGTAAAAATCGGAGCCCCGCATTTTTCAACAAAAAGTTTCAGTTCTTCCGCACAACCCGACCAGAAAGCTCCGCTGCCGGCAATTATCACTGGCCTTTCAGCTTCATCGATCATACGGGCAGCTTTGGCGATATCAGCCGGATTGCCGATCGGTTTGCTGCCAGTCCGGTAAGTTTTCTGGAATTCGATTTGTTCTTCATCCGTAAAAGTCTCCATAATATCACGGGGAATTTCAATATAGACCGGGCCGGGGGTATTACCTGTGGCTTCTGCTATTGCCCGTCCCACATATTCAGGGATCCGGTGCGATTCCAATACTGAGCGGGCATGCTTTGTCATGCTTTTGACCAGATCGATCTGGTTAAAATCCTGCAATTCGTTGCGGTCATATTCAGTTACCCTGGCTTTACCTGCCATGCATAGTACCGGCACTCCATTACGATCAGCATTTGCCAGTCCAGTCACCAGATTGGTAAATCCCGGTCCGGCAGTTCCTGTACATACTCCCACTTCACCAGTAGTTAAAGCCCATCCTTCTGCCATAAAGGCCGCATTCATTTCATGGCGTACTCCTATAAACTTGATTTGGTGCTCATCGCAGGATTCCATCATCGGATAAATATGCCCGCCGGGTATGCCGAATATATATTTTACTCCTTCCTTTTTGAATACTCTTTCGATCATGTCGCCGCCATTTAGTTTTGCCATTCTTGATTACCTCCTTAGTCTTTTATTTTTCAAATCCCCGTACCAGGTTTGCTATCTGCATTATTTTGCGGTTGCGCTTATTCTGCAGTTCCTCTCTGGTTTTGCCGCTGTAGTCTTTTATCCCTTTGCCGCTTTTAATTCCCAGCCAGCCCTTTTCCACCATGTTTTCAGCAAAAACATTGCGATCGGTGGAATTGCACAAATGCGGATATAAATATTGTCCTGCCGCAGTCGCAACATCCCAGCCGATATAATCCATCAATTCCAAAGGCCCCTCGAAGGGAGCTTTGATACCAGCGTTAGCTGAAAAAGCCGCATCTACATCTTCAGGGCTTACCCAGCCCTGGGAAACCATGTAGCCAGCTTCTCTTCCCAAAGCAGCATTTAAACGATTGACAATAAAGCCGGGGACACATTTCCTTAATACCACCGGTTTTTTGCCGTTGGCAGTCAGGATCTCTCTTACACGGGCGGTAACCTCTTCACTGGTCTCCGGACCCATAACAATTTCAACCAAAGGGATTATGTGGGGAGGGTTGCACCAGTGCGTAATAACCAGTCTTTCCGGATGACTGACTTTAATAAATTCATATATGTTTAAAACTGAAGTAGTGCTGGTTAAAATGGTATCCGGGGGGCAAAGCTTATCCAGTTGGGCAAAGAGTTCCTGTTTATATTGCGGATGCTCCGGGATAGCTTCCACGATCCAGCCTGCCTGGGGAGCAGCTTTTTCCAATTCAGTACTGTAACTTAAAAATTTTGCCACATTATCGATCTGCTCAGCAGCCATGGCTTTTTCAGCCGCCATAACCTCCAGATTACCTGCAATCATAGATTTTGCCATATCCAATTGCTGCTGATTATTATCGATCAATGTCGTCGGATAAGCATTAGCGGCAAATTCCTGAGCAATGCCATGTCCCATGGTACCGGCGCCAATTACTACAACCTGAAATTTACCCATTTCTATACCTCCTTGAAGTTCTTTGTCAGTTACTGATTTTATTTAATATCAACAGTATTTTTCGGATCATATTCAGCCACCTTGTAATTCAATGGTTCGGGCAGGAAAATTGCAATGATCAAAACGCAAATCAGGGTACCGAATGCCAATACTGTAACAGCGTTGCCGATACCATTCAGGAACAACGGGGCTGACAGAAACCCAACCAGTGCCGGGGCGGCGATTTGTCCCAGGCGCCCTATTATATTGTTGCCCCAGGCAGTTGCATTGCCACGCAATTCGGTGGGAAACAGTTCGTTGGTAAAGGTGGCGCACAAAACTGTAAATGTCCCGGTAAAGAATACTCCTACGATCTGCGCCAGGGCTACCTGCAGGAACCCCTGGCTTTGGAAGACAGTCATGATCGCCAGTGAGCCTATACCAAAAAATATAGCTGCCGTTTTTCTGCGGCCGATCTTATCGAGCAGTTTGCCAACCACTACATACCCGGACAGGCCGATTATAAAGGCAAGTGCTGTAATCAGCCCCACCTGGTTTTCATTCCAGCCCAATTCACTTTCGACCCTCAGGGCAAAAAAGTTCATAGCTGATGAATAGGTAATATACATGAAGAACCACAATGCCATAATGGCAAACAGATTTTTGCGGAAGGGGGCTGCAAAAACTGCAAACAAAGACGGGGCATTCTCTCCCTTACCTTCTTTCATCTCCGTAAAGCGCTTAGTCTCGGGCAGATTCTTGGAAAAGAATATCAGCAGGATCAAAGGCAATGCTCCGATTATATATAATCCCCGCCAGTGCAGGGAAGGTATCATCGCAACCACCGGCAGAAACAGCGATGGGAAAATAGCTCCTATAGCTGCTGCCCCCTGGAAAAATCCCAGGGCACGGCCGCGATATTCGGCTTCGAATTCTTCGGCAACTATTATAAATCCAACTGCCCAGCATACAACTAAAAATATGCGGGCTATAAACTGAAAGGCAACAAACATTTGCAGGTTTACTGACAAGGCAGTCAGTAAACTGAATACCGAATAGATTATAACTGACCAGATAAATATTGGCCGGCGGCCGATCCGGTCCGCCATTCTGACAACAAAGAAAGCTACCAGGGCCCCGACAGCAATTACAGACAATGTATAACTTGCCACCTGTTCCGTAATGTTAAAAGCATTCTTTATATAAGGCAGGGCCAGATTAACGACCATAAAGTCAAAACCTTCAAAAAAGGCACCGATCATGACCAGCGGCAATAACAGCTTCTGCCTTTTGCTTAAAACAAATTTCCCGGACGATTCATTTTCGATTTCCAATATTTTTCCCTCCTTTAACCAGTTATTTATTCAGCAACTCCCGAGCAGCACTTAAGAAAACCATCTGGTTTCTGCTGGCCGAGGTTTAAACTGCACCTCCTTTTTTTAGATAAGATCATGAACAAATTCTGTAACCCGGGCAGCTATACATTTGCCCGGGCCTATATTACCAACACTGTTTTCCCATATAGTTTTTAATGGGAATTATCTAATACTATTTATTATTATCGTTAACTATAATTTAGCACCCTATTTCTCAATCAGTAAAATTGATTTTTTTTATTCTCCCTATAAGTTGGCACTTATCATTTTTTATGAACCGTGGAATTATCTGTTGTTTAAAACTCTAAATATTAGTAATATCTAATGATAGTCTTAGCCGGGCAGCTTCAGTAAATTTTCATTATATTTTATAGACTGGGCAACAAAATTAACTGCCCATTCCGGAATTGCCGGAGCATAAATATGCTGGTAAGCAGCGATCACATTATGATAAATGATCCCGTCATTTTTGCCGTCAATCCCGTAACCGCGCTGAACCTCCATAATGGTGCCCAGCATATGCGGGTCGGTATTACAAATTTGGGAATGATGGAATTCATGGCCACGGATAACTGTATTTTGGCGGAAAAGATAATTCGGCTTAACAATTTTCATCAGCGAATATCCATGCCCTTTTGGCTGGGCGGACATTTTAACATCGCAGGGCAATGCTCCGACCATTTCAAACATCTGATTTTCATAATATATGCGCCGGGCCAAATACATCAATCCGCCGCACTCAGCATAAACCGGCAAACCATTATTAACCTTTTCACGGATCGAGGTTCTCAAATCTGCGTTCTTTTCCAGTTCCCGCCCAAAAACCTCGGGAAAACCGCCTCCTATATAAAGCCCCTGTATATCAGGCAGGCTGCTGTCAGCAAGGCTATTGACAAAGACCAGCTCTGCCCCGGCATTTTCCAATGCTTCAAGGTTTTCCGGATAATAAAAGCTGAAAACCTGATCTTTTATTACCCCAATTCGTACTTTGCCAGTTGTCTTTTGCCGCTGCAATTCATAACTGGGTAAGGGTGGCGCAGCAGCAGCAATTCTAATGATCGCTGCTAAATCTGTCGACTGTTCTGTCTTTTCTCCCAGGGTTTCTATTAACTCATGGACCTTTACCCATTCCCCGGCTGTTACCAACCCCAGGTGCCGTTCGGCGATCAAAGGGACCTTCTGTTTAGGTATCGCGCCCACCACCGGTATCCCGGTATAGCTCTCGATTGATTTGCGCAGCATATCTTCGTGCCTGGGCCGGGCGACCTTGTTAAGAATAACCGCGGCAATTTCCGTTTCAGGTTCAAAACTTTGAAATCCCTTGACCAAAGCAGCTGCACTGCGAGTCATACGGGTAGCATCGACCACCAGAATTATCGGTGATTTTACTGCTTTTGCCACTGCTGCAGTGCTGTCGCTGCCCTGCAGGTCAAGCCCGTCAAAAAGACCCATCGCCCCTTCAATTACAGCAATGTCTGCTCCCTGGCATCCTGAAACAAACTGTCTCACCAGACTCTCTTTATCCAGAAAGAATAAATCGAGACAGCGGCAGTTTCTCCCGGCAGCCAGGCTGAGCCAGCCCGGGTCAATAAAATCAGGGCCTTTCTTAAACGGCTGTACTGTAAAACCTTTTCTCCTTAAAGCAGCAATCAGGCCGAGCGTCACGGAAGTTTTTCCGGAGCGTCCATGTGCTGCACCCATTGTTAATCTCAAATCGCTCATCCTCATGTTCGTTTTTTCTTTAACTGAAATATAGCACAGGTAATAAAAGGCGAATAATATTATTAATTAATGATATCCATAAGCATTCTGATATGATGCTGTGACCGGTCACGGGGGCGCTGGGCAGGAAATCAATAATGAAATATGAAAAGAGCGGGCTCATAAGGTCCCGCTCTTTCAATGCTCATACACAACCGGTCGGCTTCGGCAATCCTGCTATTTTGCAGGCACCTTTTCCCGGGCCGCTGGGGAATAAAGTATAAATTTCCCCCTGGGTTTTCCCGGTGTCTTTAAGTAATTTTCTTACCATCGGTGCTACCCCAAACTCGGCATAATACTTACGCAGATAATCAATGATTTCCCAATGTTCCGGGGTGAGATCCACTTCTTCTGTTCCCGCCAGTACTGCTGCCACCTCTTCATCCCAATCAGCAGCATTATCCAGAAAACCATCTTCATCCAGCATTATTACACGGTCCCCAACTTTTAAATCCGCCATTTGTATTCCTCCTCATATAAATTATATATTACGCCTGGCTTATTAATATTTAAGCCGCCGGCAAATAAACTGATTTGCATGACATCCGCCTTTTATATTTATTAATGATCATAGTCGATACTGTATTCCCTTACTCCTATAACTACTTTGTACAGAACGGTCAGGAGCAGCAGGCCGACTGCATAGATGCCCAAGATGATTATTATTTCTGTCACCGAAGGTATATACTCCGTAACCCGCCCGAATGCATTGGGAACAAATCCTCCCAGGACCAGCCCGATCCCCTTATCCAGCCAGGAAGCGATAAAAACAGCGATAAGTGCAAAGGTCAGGATTTTTTCATTTTGACGCATGTGCGGGATCAACAGCAAAGTAATGCCTGAGAAAGCCAGGATGGCTGCAGTCCACATAAACGGCACCAGGTTGTTATATCCATCCAGTCCCACAAAAAGATATTTAATAGCTGCCATATGCCCGGGGATATTGCTGTAAAACGCGGTAAATACCTCTAACAGAACAAAGAATACATTGATGATCATGGCATAGGTCACGATTTTAGCCAGAGACTGAATTGCATCAGTCGATGTCTTAAAAGAGGTGAATTTCCTGAGTATAAGACAGACAATGATCAGCAGTGCAGGCCCGGCAGCAAAAGCGGAAGACAAAAAGCGCGCTGCCATAATTGCCGTCAGCCAGTAATACCGCCCGGGAAGCCCGGCATATAAAAAAGCGGTTACCGTGTGAATACTGATCGCCCAGGGAATAGCGATATAGGTCAATGTTTTTACCCACCCGGGCGCCGGGAAACCTTTTTTTTCAGCCCCTAAAACAGTCCAGCCGATAATAAAATTCAGCAGCAGGTAACCGGTCAGTACGCACATATCCCAGAACATGACTGAGTTTGGGGAGGGGTGAAGGATAAGATTAAGAAACCGTGCCGGCTGTCCCAGATCAACAAAGATAAAGAGCATACATACGATTACCGCTGCCACAGCTAAAAACTCACCTAGTATAACGATTTTGCCAAACACTTTATGATCGTGGAGATAAAAAGGAATCGCAACCATGACTGCTGAAGCAGCTACCCCGACCATAAATGTAAACTGGGAAATATACAGTCCCCAGCTGACATCACGGCTCATGCCGGTAATTCCCAGACCGTAATCATATTGTTTGAACCAGGCAGCAAGTCCAGCGAGAATAATGATCATCAAAAAGCCTAGCCAGGCATAATAACGTTTGCTGCCGTAAAGAGCTTTCTCAAGCACCTGCTTTGCCTCCTTTGATCACATAATATATACCGGGCCCGGTTCCCAGTTCCACTTTGCGCCGGATGAAAAAGTTTTCATTTAAGACCTTGCGGACCGGGGAAGCGGGATCTTCCAAGTCGCCAAAAATAATTCCCCCGTGGGAGGCTTCAACGCAAACCGGATCCAGACCCTGGGCCAGTCTTTCCGCACAGAAGTTGCATTTTTCCACCACTCCAATTGTGCGGGTGGCCAACTCAGGATTCACTTCGTCAATAAAAGGCCGGGGATCAACAAAGTTAAAGCTCCGGGCTCCGAACGGGCAGGCTGCCATGCAGAACCTGCAGCCAATGCAGCGGTGATAATCCATGGTCACGATGCCATCTTCCTGTTTAAAGGTAGCCTGAGTGGGGCATACCCTCACACAGGGAGGATTATCACAGTGATTGCATAAAACCGGAAAATCGAGTTGCTTTATAGTCTCACTTAAATACTCGCTTTCCAATTCGGCAAAGGTATGCTCAAAATCTTCCTGCCAGATCCATTTGATCTCATGAGCGGGGTCATCTATATCCGGTACATTATGATATCTGTGACACGCTGCCGCAACCCGCTTTATATCTTCCGCATTCTGAAATTTGCTTACATCTATCACCATTCCCCAGCGTTTCGCCTGCTGGGCTGCACTGTTTTTCTCCATTAGCGCAGCCTGGGTGCCGATATGGTTCAGTCCTCCATAAACAGCAGCACTGCTTATGCCAAATGCGGTTATGGTTTTAATAAAATCACGTCGGTTCATTTTGCTGTTCCGGCTCCTTTCGCTGCATCATGACAGTCCCAGCAATACGGCTGAACTGCTGTATAAGTATGACAAGCGTCACAAAACTGTTCCCGGTTGGAATGGCATTTAATACAGCTGTTTTCCAGGCTCATTTCATATTCCTCACCGGAAGTGCTTATATATATCGTATTCCCTTCCCTGACTGCCTGATCACGCCAGTCATCTAAGAGCCGGGGATGTTCGGCGCGCATAAATTCTGCTGCTTCCACACAATGCTTATCAGCCATCTGGTCAATGGCCGGAGTATCCAGGCTCAGCTCCGGAAGTACGTCTGCTTTGCCGATGTTAAGCAAAAAAGGAGCAATAATTATGAATATAAAAATAATAATGCCAGTTATTATTTTTTTGCTGTTATACATCACTGTTTACCCCCCTTTTCCCGGCAATGGTTCCAAACGCAAATTAAGGGTCCTTTCGATTTCTCCGTCCATTACCAGCGCATTGCCGAGCAGTTCATGGACTCCCATCACTTGTACGCCGGGAACCCAGTAATCCATCAGGGCCGGGAACGATGCCCGGTCAAGCGCACAAATGTTAGCCAGTACATTTACCCCATGATTTTCCCTTACATATTGCACCGCATTAGCCCGGGGGAACCCTCCGCGCAGCCTCAGTTCCATGTTTTCCCCGGCATTCAGCCCGGAACCGCTGCCGCAGCATAAGGTTTTTTCCCGGATCGTCTCTTCCGGCATTTCATAAAAGTTATTGCAGATTTTGTTTATTATATAACGTGGTTCTTCCAGGATGCCCATTGCCCTTGAGGGATTGCAGGAATCATGGAACGTGACCGTTAAATGATCATTGCGGTTTGGCTCCAGTTTCAGTTTGTTGTGATAGATCAGGTCGGCTGTAAACTCGGCAATATGCACCATTTTTGTCGATCTGGCATTGGTGAATCTCGTCCCAGTGATGGGCGATACCGGTTCTTCCAGAAAATCAGCCGGGCCGTTCCAGGTATCCATATACTGGTTTATGACCCGCCACATATGGCCGCACTCCCCGCCTAAGATCCATTTGACTCCCAACCTTCTGGCTTCTGCATATATTTTGGCATTAAGCCTTTTTGCCATCTCATTGGAAGTAAAAAAACCAAAATTCCCGCCTTCAGATGCATAAGTGCTCATGGTATAATCCAGCCCTAACTGTTCAAAGAGCATTAAATAGCCCATACATGTATAGATACCCGGTTCGGCAAACAGATCTCCGGACGGAGCCACGAAAAGAATTTCCGCCCCTTTGCGGTTGAATGAAGGTTCGATCCGTCTGCCGGTGATGGTTTCGATATCATCCAGCATAAACTCGATATTGTCCATGATCGCCTGCGGTTCCATTCCCACATGGTTTCCTTTCATATAGCAGTTAGCTACCGGGCCGGCGATCCACTCAGTGTTCAAGCCGATAAGATTAAGCAATTCCCTGCCAATAATAGTTATTTCAGCCTGGTCTATGCCATAGGGACAGAATACTGAACAGCGCCGGCATTCTGTACATTGATAAAAATAATACCACCATTCTCTTATGACCTCTTCGGTAAGGTCACGGGCCCCCACCAGGCGGCCGAACATCCTGCCGGATGTGGTAAAATACCTTTTGTAAACCGACCTTAACAGCTCCGCCCTTAGTACCGGCATGTTTTTAGGATCCCCTGAGCCCATATAGAAGTGGCATTTATCAGCACAGGCTCCGCAGCGTACGCATATATCCATGAAAAGTTTGAAAGAGCGATATTTATTTAAGCGTTCAGCCATCCCGGTCAGGATTATTTCCTTCCAGTTTTCCGGCAGTTTCCAGTCTTCCCCGGCCGGCGACCAGTCCCTGGCATGGGGAAAGTTGACTGTTTCCAAATTCTTTCCTTTAGCCCCGTAGCAATACATACCGGGTTTGATCATGACCGGAGTATCCATCCACTCGGTTGAAGGAATATCATATTTATAATGAAGCAATTCTTCCTGTTCAGGTAATTTTGCCATTATCTCATCCCTCCTTCTCCAGCGGCAGTCCAGCCTTGCGCATTTTTTCCCGGAAATCATCCTCATACTCTGCATAAGAATGGGTTTTGACCTCATAATTCCAGGGGTTTATATATCTTGTCATGCGGCTGTTGTTAGCCAGGTTCCGGGTGGGGCTCATAAATATTCCTCCCGCGTGCATAAGCTTGCTGAAGGGAAAATAAGCAAACAGACAGGATATCAAAAACAGATGGATATAAAAGATCGCTCCAATATTTAAAGCTACTGTCGGCTTTAAAGCCACCAGGCTCATCGTCAGTTCCTTAACGGCAGCCAAATCAACTTTCAGGAAGTAACGCATCAAAATCCCGCTGGCAGCAATACCCAGTAATAAAAATAAAGGATAGTAGTCGGTGGGCAGGGAGATATATTTTATCTGCGGTATTGCCACCCGCCGCAAAAACAAGTATGTCAATGCCAAAACCAGCAAAACATCGGTTATATATAACAGCGGCACCCCGATCTGCAGGAAGCTGTCCAGGCTTTCCAAACCCTGTATGGCAGCGGGGACCGGGTTTAAGAAGAAACGCAGATGCCTGATAAGAATAATAAGCAGTGACCAGTGGAACACCATGCTGCCCAGCCATAACCATTTGGAGGAGCCAAAGGCTAATTTGCTGCCCATCTTCTCCGTCCTGGTATTCCTGAACAATGAACGGAACAAGACGATTTCCAGAATCATGCGTCCGATAACGCCCCAGGTTGAAGCGGGGTTTTCAATTTTGTCCTGTTTGATCCAGGGCAGAGATTGCTGCTGCCCGCATGTCGTCGGAATACTGAACGGAACCGGCGACTTGCCCCACTTGATGATCCGGCCGGCGAAGCCGGTCAGGAACACAGCCAGGGCAATATAAGGAATAATAATTCCAAATAAAGCGGTAAGGTGTAAAACTTCAATTCCCGCCCAGGCCAGTAAAGCTAAAACTATTACTGCCAGCAGGGAAGACCAGATCTTCATCCTTTAATCTCTCCCATACATTCTTTTGGTTTCATTGACTTTGATCTCATAGATCCTGGCCCGGCATTCTGAATAAATATCAAAAGCCAGCAGCGCTGTTTCATCGATGCGCCGGTCAATATCCCTGAGGCCGGCTTCCCAGTCCCCGTGCTCGTGTTCAAGCTCTTCCCGGATAATTTGCTTTAAGTCAAATATAAAGCTTAATGCTTTTGAAGGCCTCGGCTCCTGAACTGCCTTCATCCTGCAGATCTCTTCCAGCGGTTTGACTATGTCCGGATCGTTTTCAGCTTTTATCAGCCACTTCCATATCTCCCTGGTGTTATTTATCATCAGGTAAGATATGGGATCTGCAAAACGCCCCTTCGGTTTTTGGCCGCTAAGGTGGAGCGCATTTTCATAGGGACTTAAAGCAGCCGCCTGCCACCTTGATAAGATCTGCGGTTCTTTTTTATTTAATATAGTACCGAATTCAGCCTGCATCATCGTTCACTCCCGGTATGATCTTAAAATATTTAAGGAGCTCCTACCTTGCCTTTAAGTGCAATAAATGTTGTCGTGATGTACAAGTATTCAACTTTGTCTTCCATAGCCAGTTCTTTTACTGCATTGTCGACTTCAGACTTGTTTTCGCCTATTTCTCTGGCAATATCTTTGCTTTTGGCTTTCTCGACAGTATCCAGGTACGCTAATACCTTTGCTTTGATTTCCGGGTTTGCCGGTCCCTTTTCCATAACAGTCCCTCCTCTCCTTTATATTTCGAAGGCCGAATAGTTCTGTTTAAAGGTCCTGACCCTTCATTAGTACTTAAAAGCTGCTGTAGTCCTGAAAGTTTCCCGGGAGAAAATATAATCATCGATGCATTTGTCTGAAAAAGGTATATTGGCAAGGGTAAAGAATCTTTCCCAGCCGATCCGTTCGATCCATTCGCCCATCCTTTCCCCGCTGCGGGCATATTTCAGCCAGGTTTCCACAATATTGCGGACCGCATCGGTCACTTCCGGCCAACGCGGCGGATTATTGGGCAGGAACGGGATGACCAGCCTTGAAAAACTTGGGGCAGTACGGGCATTGGAAACTTTTCCGCCCACCAGAATGGCAACGCCGTCATTTTCAGCATCCATTATCTGCATGCCCGGAGACATGGTATAACAGTTGCCGCAGTACATGCATTTTTCTTCTTTCACGGCAACACTTTTGTTCTTGGGATCCGGGCGAATAGCTCCCGTGGGGCAGCTGGCCACCAGGCTGGGTATTTCAGTTCCTTTCTGAATGATTTCATGTCTGATCACCGGCGGGGTCCTGTGCACACCTAAAATGGCTATATCACTGCAATGCACTGCCCCGCACATGTTCAGGCAGCAAGCCATGGCGATTTTCAGTTTGGCCGGCAGGTCATCGCGGCCAAAATATTCATATAAATCATCCATTACCGCTTTTACGATTCCTGACGCATCAGTGGCCGGAGTATGGCAATGAACCCATCCCTGGGTATGCACGATGTTGCTTAATGCCCTCCCGGTCCCGCCGACCGGCAGGCCTTTAGCCCGGCAAGCTTCTATCAAAGGTTCAACTTTTGCTGCATCATCAGTTAAAAACTCAATATTGTTGCGGCTGGTAAAGCGCAGATAACCTCCGCAATATTCATCGGCCAAAGCACATATATCGCGGATAAAATCAATACTTACCAGGCGGGGAGAACCCACCCTTATACTGTATAATTCGTCTCCTGATTCCGCCACATGCTTTAAGACACCAGGTTTTACTTTTTCATGGTATTGCCACTGCCCGTAATTTTCCTTGATAACCGGGGGAAGATATTTTCTATAATCTGGAGGTCCAATGTCAGTCTTAGCCATTTAAATTCACCTCATTTATTTTTTACTTTGCCGGTATTGATCTGAAAAAGAGCACCACCGGCTATTTATTGATCTCGTCTTCCGGCCAGAAAACATAAGGATTGGCCCGCGGGCGAAATACCATCTGCGGGACCGGCGGCAAGCCTACCTCACGCAGAAATGTTCCCATTCCCACTCTGAAAATCAGTTCCCCCAGTCTTTCACGGGTCTTGCCGTTTTCGTCCCACCAATCCCAGACGCGCCGCATCAGGTCTTTGAATTCTTCATAAGGAGGCTCCATCTTCATAAAAGGCACAATGACCCAGGACATAAAAGCTGATTTAACGATCGTTGATTTTCCCCCCATCAGGATGGTTGCACCTTTTTCTTGGCCGGGCCGCACCGCTTTCGGCATCATGTTGATACAATGCATACAGCGGGAACAATCTTCAGGCATAACTGTCAGTTCTTTCTTTACGGTGTCAAACTCCAGGGCGCGGGTCGGGCATTTGTCACATACTTCACGCTGGATATTCATTCCACTTTCTGCATATTTTTTGACCTCGTCCTGATCAATAATGATCGTGTCGCGCCAGGTGCCGATAACCGAGCAATCAGCCCGGGCAATAGCTGCTACGCAGTCATTGGCGCAGCCCGACATTTTTATTTTGAATTTATAAGGCCACATAGGGCGGTGTAATTCATCCTGGAATTCATTGGTTATGTCATAACACATATCAAGGGTATCGAAACACGCATGTTCACAGCGGGCCGGGCCTACACAACAGCTCGGCGAGCGCAGATCTGAACCGGAACCGCCCAGGTCATAACCGGCATCGCTGAATTCATCAAAAGTCGGCTGCAATTCAGCTGTTTTGGTTCCCAGCAGAATTATATCCCCGGTCGACCCGTGAAAATTAGTCAAGCCGCTGCCATGTTTTTCCCAGATGTCACATATTTCCCGGAGTGCATCTGTGGTGTAAAACCATCCGCTGGGATGATTGATCCGCATAGTATGAAATTCTTTAAGATTGGTAAATTCCTCAGCCAGATCCGTATAGCGGCCAATTACTCCGCCGCCGTAGCCTCTGACTCCAACAATACCGCCGTGCTTCCAATGACCTGTCTTGTCTTCATAGGAACGCTCCAGAAGACCTAACAAATCGTCAGCCGCCGGGTTCTTTTCCGCAGCCCTTTTCATCTCGGTAACAAAACTGGGCCAGGGTCCTTTTTCCAGCTCATCCAATTGTGGTGTTTTTCTCTCGTCCGGCATGATCAACCCTCCTGTTGGTTTTTATTTAAACCTATATCTCCATAACTGAAACAGCGCCGCTTTCGCAAACAGATATACAAGCCTCGCAGCCCATACATTCTGTTGCATCACCGGTTACATAAGTTTTTTCCCCGTTAAACTCAAGTATCCGGGCCGGGCAGCTTTCTGCGCATAAATTGCAGCCCGTGCATATTTCCTCGTCAATAGACACTACGAACAATTTCCCTGCACCTCCGTTATCTAATATTTATTGATCCTATAAGCTATTTATCTTAAATAATTTTTCTGCGCTTTACATTTTAATCAATGGCCTGTAATAAACCCGAATGACTTATAGTATTGAGCTTAAACCACTTATTGCAGCCAGGCGGACAATCCCCCTTCCAGATAAGCGGTGTTCTTCAGGTCCACAAAATGGAGAAAACAAACTGCTTCGTAGCTGCGTATTCCCAACCCGCAAATAACGATAACTGTTCTGTCTTCAGGGATTTCGCTGTATCTTTCCCGCAGTTCACCGGCCGGGATGACCAGAACCTCCTCTTCCTCAAGTGGTTTTGCCCTGACTTCATCGGCTTCACGTATATCAAGGAAACAAAGCGGCACCCCGTTATTTTTAAGTATTTCCACCTCACTGGGCGGCAGGCCATGGGCTATTCCCATTCTTTTATTCTGCAGGGTATTGGCAGCATGTATTGCCACATCGATCGCTTCTGCAAAAGGCGGAGCGTAACCAAGATCCAGGCTGGCAATATCACTTAACGATGCTCCCAATTTTATAGCTGTACTCAAAACATCCAACCGCTTTACCCCGTCTCCTGCACCGCAGACCTGAGCCCCCAGCAGGGCTCCTGAATCCCGGTCCGCAATCAGTTTCAGGGTTACTGAAGCGTGTAAAGGATAATAATGAGGAGCATCATACCCGGAAACGATCCCGCTGATCACGTTTTTGCCCCCATAAACCGCTTCCTCTTCTCCCAGACCGGTTTTGCCGATATTAAAATCAAATGCCTGCAGTACAGTTGTCCCCATCACCGCCGAAAACCCGGTTTTAAAACCGGCAATATTATCAGCCACTGCCCTGCCCTGTTTATTGGCCGTCGATGCCAGCGGTATATATACTTCCCGGCCGCTGATCACATTAATTTGAGCCGCACAGTCACCCGCAGCAAAAATAGCTGGATCACTGGTACGTAAGAATTCATCAACTTTGACCGCACCGGTTTCACTTATTTCCAATCCTGCTTCTCTGGCCAGTTCGACCCTGGGGCTTACTCCCACTGCAATAACAGCTAAATCAGTAATAATTTCGCCGCTGCTGGTGGTCACACTGCTGATCTTCCCTTCGCTATCGCTGTTAATTTTTATAACCTGACAATCCAGGCGCAGGTCGATCTTATGTTTTTTCATCTGCCCGGCAATCAAACGTGCAATATCATAATCCAGTAATTTCGGCAGGACCTGCTCCTGTGCTTCACAAACCGTCACGTTAATTCTCCTTGAGCTGAGAGCATCAGCAACTTCCATGCCTATGACCCCTGCTCCGATAACGGTCGCATGTTTTATACTCCCGTTTTGCAGATATTCCTGCATCTTAAGCGCATCTTCAGGATGATGCATGGTGAATACCCCTTTTATATCCAAACCTTGCACAGATGGTTTTTTTACTTCCGCCCCGGTGGTCAAAACCAGGTAATCGTATTGCAGTTCGCTTTGCTGCCGGTTCTTCAAGTTAACAATCCTGACTCTTTTATTATCGCGGTCTATGCCAATGGCCCTGGTTCCTGTCAATACCTTGACATCTTTGCGGGTACGGAAAAAATCAGTATCCCGCGCCACTCCGTACGATGTAGCATAAAGGCTCTCAAATTGAGGGACCAGCTTGCCAAGATAAAAAGGCATCCCGCAAGCACCAAAGGATATTAATTCCCCTTGTTCTATAATTGTAATTTCGGCATTTGGCATCAAGCGCCGCAGCCGGGCTGCTGTTTTAGGACCGGCAGCCATACCGCCGATAATTACAACTTTCATGATCCTCTTCACCTCTTCCGCTGAAACATCAATGAAACCGGTTTCCATTTACCCGGTTTCCCGTCGCAAAACGGTCTTGATCCTTATAAAAACTCCAGGTAAGGTTTATCGATGCTGACCAGTGCATTTACCATCAGTTCTGCCAAACCGCCATACCGGACATTAAACTTTTCGGTTGCCTGGTAATAACTTAAAATTTCTCTTATGCTGCCTTTGCAGTTTGAACATGGCGCACAAACATATTTGGGTATCGTATCGTCAATAATAGTGTCTGAAAAAGCCCTCAGGATCTGATCGAATTTCATACGGGCGCTGACCTTGTCACGAAACTGGCCGAAATTAGGGCTGCTCATAATCGCAAAGCCGCTTCCGCCTCCACAGCAATAATTATCCACCCCATGAGGTGTCATCTCCCGGAAACCGGGTGCAATGGCTTGCAATATCTCGCGCTGCGGCTTCACGATCCCCATTTGCCTGACCATATTGCATGGATCATGCAAAGTTACGGGGAAATCATTCTTACCCGGGTCAAAACGCAGTCTTTTGGTTTTGATCAGTTCCAGCATGATCGGCAGCCAGCTTTCAACCGGGATCTTATCTTCCCCGTATGTGTAGCGATCTGCCACCACGCCGGATGCCTTGTGGGCATGACCGCACTCGCCGATCACTATCCTTCTTACTCCCAGTTCCCTGGCAGCCTGCATTTGCTGCCAGGCAACTTTTTTCGCCTGGGCATCGTCGTACCATATCCCATAGTTCACACTGTCGTAACCCATAGTCTCACTGCTCAAGGTCCAGTCGACCCCGGCTTCCTCAAACAGTATCGCAAAGGCAGCGGGATTCTCCGGCCAGGCCACAAATTCTCCGGCATTATGGATCAGCAGGATATCAGCACCCTGTTTGTCGATGGGAATCATCACCTTGCGTCCGATCCGGTCTTCAATATCTTCTTCAAGGAATTCCACCATATCCAAAAAAGCTGCTTTGCCGATTCCGGTCGAAGAACCGGTTTTAAGCTGCCGCATGGTGCCTTTCTCATGTAAAGCTGTCGGAGCAATGCCCATCTCCTGGCTGAATATTTTGCGGATCTCTTTGGCAAAAAGAGAATTGTCCAGACCCAGCGGGCAGGTTTGCGCACAGCGCCGGCACAGATTGCAGCGATATGACAGCTCTCCCAGCCTGGCTATAGTTTCCCAGTTAATATCAATATCGGCGCCGATAAATTTTTTCTTGATTTTGCCGCCGGCAGTAAAATGCTGATAATAGATTTTCCGCAAAACCTCGGAACGGAAAATCGGCCGGTATATCTCGTTTTCACCGGAAGCCTTAAAAACATGGCAGGCATCCGAACAGGTGTTGCATTTTGCGCAGTACTCAAATGACAGCTGCAACGGCTGCAAGACCCCGCTGTTGGCAGCGGAAAAAATCTTTTCCAGGCCGTTTAAAAACTTCCGGATAAATTCTGTTTCTTCCCTTTCGTTTTGAGGCCGCGTAAGTGTATCGATGGCAACACAGCCATCCAATGATGTACAGTACTTTTTCCGCCACTCCGGCTTCACTTCCGGAAAGTCAGGTTCCATTCCCATTTTGTTGTAAGGAAAGCTGAGCGGCATAAGATCATGCAAATTAACCAACTGTTCAGCTGGTTTGCCTAAATCTCCCGGTTTTAAATCCATGTGGTTCATAAATATATCTCCTGTCACTTATGATTCAGTCCCGGCTGCCGGCGGCACCTGCATATGCGGTGCTGACCAGGCGGCAGATACTTGATTGACTGGTGCATTTTTCAGCTTTTTTTCAATTTGACTGCCGCTTATATTAGGTTCGTTTTCCCAAAGCACTTTATGAAAGGAAAAATATTTGCCTACGTAGTGGCTCATTTTGCTTAAGGGAATATATACCAGGGTAACATCCAGTAAAATAAGATGTATGACCAGCGCTGTATCAGCCGCAGCTGAAAGGGTCATAATTCCTGCCGTCACTTGCCGGGCATGATCAAAGGTCAGATCAGTTCCCCATACTGCTATTCCGCTGGTCAGAGCAGCCAGCAGCAGCAGCAAGTTAAAGTATTCCAGAGGGGTGGTATACTTTTTAAGCACCGCATCAAAAACTCTGCGAATCAAAAGCAATGCTGCTCCGGCAGTCGTTATTGCCCAACCGGTTATACCGGTAAATACAGTCAAATAATAGAGAAAGGCGGTCCATAATGAGGCGTGATCGCTGACCGCTGCCCCTGCCAAATCTGTTAATGCCCCGGCAATCAAAAGAATGATCCAGGCCATCAAAAAATATATCCCCAGGTGAAAAGCGTAGGAAATCCACCACAATGATTTTTGATTATCAAAAAGCTTTTTGATAAAAAGCATTTCTTTCATCATATCGACCAGCTCTGAAGCTTTGGAAACCTGGCGCGGTTTACTCCACCATTCCGGTTCTTCCATGTAGGAGCCTCCGTATTTATGGCGACCTTTTTCCGAGGGGACCGGATAGAGTTCCATTCTCCCATGTAACGGCATTTTTGCATATTGATATGCCTTATTGACTGATAAACCAATAAACAACAGCACTGCAGCGATAACTGAAATACTCAATAGCACGGTTTTTCTCTCCTTTGATTGTGAATTGTTTCCCCTCGTACTTCTTTTTCAGTTTATGAAAGTCCGCTAACTTTGTAAAATTGGATATTCTTATTGTCACGATAACAAATTCATTATCATTAAAAGGAAATGCCCTGATAAATACGGACTGCTCCGAATCCTCAACAAGTTAAATTATCTGGTTCTCCAAAGGGGCTTGTCATAACAAGGTTTAAAGAAGTAGGATAGAAAAGAAGCACTTTTTTGAGAGGAGACTTCAGGTGAGACTCGGAATAGATATCGATAATACCATAACCTACACCACTGAAACGATAATGCATTATGCCTTCAATTTCGGCAGAGAAAGAGGTTTAAATATCACTCCCGATTACAATCATTACTACCTGGAAGACGTACTGGGCTGGGATAAGGAAACGGCTGAGCTGTTCCTTAATGAAAATCTGCAGGAAATATACTGCAGCATACTGCCCAAGGAAAAAGCTTCCGATGTTATCCGGGAACTGAAAAAAGACCATGAAATAATCCTGATCACTTCCCGCAACCGCAGATTTCACAATGTTGAACAATTGACTGCCGAGTGGCTGCATAAAAATGGGATAGTATATGACCAGCTGATTTTAAACACTACCTACAATATGCATTTTTTCAGCAAACTTGAGGTATGTCTTAAACACGGAGTAGATGTGATGATAGAAGACCATTATGAACTGATCAAAGAAATCAGCCCGGTAATACCGGTCATCGCTTTTGACTACCCTTATAACCGGCATCTTAAAAACGATAATATCATCAGGGTCAGAAACTGGATGGAAATCAAACCCTTAATCGATGACCTGTCAAGACGCCGGGCCTGAACAACATCTATTCTTTCCCGTTCAGTTTCTTAAGCAGTTCCTTTAGATACTTGCCGTCTTCTGTACTGATGTTTTGCAGCGCATATTGATTTGCTGTTTCAATAGCCTGGCTTACCGGAGTCCTGAGTTCTTCTCCTTTCAAGGTAAGCATTACGCTTAAGGCCCTGCGGTCACCGGGATCAGGACAACGTCTTATCAGGTCCTTCTGTTCCATGCGGTCTAAAATGCCAGTCACAGTTGAACTGTCCAGGTACATCCTTTCCGCAATCTGTTTCAAAGTCAGGCCGTTTTCGTCCCAGAGGCACTGTAATATCCCGTATTGCCCGGGAGTAACGCCATAGGGTGCCAATTTGGCTTTAAACAGCTGGTGGATTATGTTCTGCGCCCGCGTCAGTGAGAAATTTAAGCACTGTTCCAATTCCATTATGCTTCTCCTTTGCTTTGATAAGCGGTGAACAGGACGCATTCCTGTCCACCGTCCGGGCTTTATCTCAATAAACTGCTGGCGATGCTCATCCTCTGTGCCTCGGAAGTCCCTTCATAAATCTCGGTGATTTTGGCATCCCTGAGCAGTCTTTCTACTTTCTGGCCTTTGCAGTATCCGTAACCGCCAAAAATCTGCACAGCTTTGGAGGCATGTTTAAAGCACATCTCGGCACAGAATAATTTTGCCATTGACGCAGCTTTGCCAAACGATTGTCCCTGGTCTTTCAGCCAGGCCGCATAGTAATACATGAATCTTCCCGCATTGATATCAGTTTCCATATCCGCCAGCATCCATTGTATAGCCTGGTTTTTGGAGATCGGCTTGCCAAACTGGATCCTCTGTTTTGAATATTCCAGAGCTTCATCCAAAGCAGCCTGAGCAATTCCCACCGCCTGGGCGGCGATCCCTATGCGCCCGTGATCCAGGCAGGACATGGCAATCTTTAAGCCGTCGCCTAAGCTGCCGACCAGGTTCTCTTTGGGTACCCGGCAGTCGTGAAAGAATATTTCCGAAGTCTGCGAGGCGCGAATACCCATTTTCATGATATGATTTCCTATGGATAATCCCGGGGTTCCTTTTTCCACTATAAAGGCACTCATGCCCTTTCTCCGGTCCTCCGGATCCGTCCAGGCAAAAGTCACAAAAGTATCAGCGACCGGTCCATTGGAAGTAAAAGTTTTGGAACCGTTAAGCACGTACTCATCCCCGTCAGCCACAGCCCTGGTAGTTGCAGAACCCACATCAGTTCCTGCCCCGGGTTCGGTTAAAGCAAACGCTCCCAAATGTTCACCTTTGGCCATAGGGGTAAGGTATTTCTTCTTTTGTTCTTCATTGCCGAAAAGAGCAATAGGCCCGCAGGCCAGTCCGGTATGTACCGACATGGTAAACCCGGTAGCAGCACAGGAACGGGAAAGTTCTTCCACTGCTATCGCATAAGTCAGGTAGTCGACCCCCGCTCCGCCGAATTCTTCCGGGAAAGGCATGCCCATATAACCCTTTTCGCCAAGTTCTTTGATGACTTCTGCCGGGAAACGGCTGTTTTCATCTATCTCCGCGGCAATGGGATCAACATACTTTCTGGTGAATTCCTTCATATTAGCCTTGATCAATTTCTGTTCATCACTAAGTTTAAAATCCATGTTTTCCCTCCTTGTGCCGCCGGTTTTCCGGCACAGCATTTATTTTAATACTAGGGTTTGTCCATTTAGTTTGTCAACAATTATTTTGCATGCCATCTATTTTTTCAGCTGATCATTTAATCAAGCTTTTTTAGAAAAACATTTTAATGTGAGATACAAAAAAGCAAACCATGCAAGCAGTAACCAGGGGGATAAGAAATGACAACAAGGTCCATTTCAGACTTTTGGTTTCCCGGTGAATGGTCAGCAGGGTAGTGGCGCAGGGGAAATGGAGCAGAGAAAAGAGCATCACGCAGATCCCGGTCATACAAGTCCAGCCATGCTGATCGACCAGCAGGGTTTTCAGACCAGTGAGACTTTGAATTTCCTGCAGGGAACCGGTGGCCATGTAACCCATTATCATCAGGGGAATTACCAATTCATTGGCGGGCAGGCCCAGAATAAAAGCCAGCAATATAATGCCGTCCATTCCCAGCTGGCGGCCAAACGGGTCCAAAAAAGCCGCGATATATCCAAGCATACTCATATCACCGAAGCTGATATTAGCTAAGAGCCAGATGATCCCCCCGGCAGGTGCGGCAACTATTACCGCCCGTGACAGTACAAACAAGGTGCGATCCATAACTGACCTGACAATGATCTGCCCTAAGACCGGTTTACGGTAAGGGGGCATTTCCAGGGCAAAAAAAGCAGGAATGCCTTTAAGCAAGGTCCGGGAAAGCAGAAAAGATACTACCAGGGTCACGGTAACACCTGTCAAGACTGCCGCAACTACTGCCAGAGCCGCAGTTATATTGCCGGCATTCCAAACCATTCCGCCCAAAATGATCACTGCCATAGTTATCAGCAAAGGAAATCTTCCATTGCATGGCACAAAATTATTAGTCAGAATAGCTATCAAGCGTTCCCGCGGTGACTCAATTATACGGCAGGCAATTACTCCGGCAGCATTACAGCCGAACCCCATACACATGGTAAGCACCTGTTTGCCGCAGGAACCTGCCCGGCAAAACAGATTATCCATATTAAAAGCCACCCGCGGCAAATAACCCAGATCCTCCAGAATAGCAAAGAGGGGGAAAAATATGGCCATAGGCGGCAACATAACTGATACTACCCAGGCCAGGGAGCGGTACACCCCCAGGACCAGAAAACCATATACCCAGTCAGGAGTACCGGCCAATAATAATATTTCACCAATGGCCTTTTCCAGGCTGAACAGCCAGGCAGCAAGCAACTGAGACGGGTATTGGGCTCCGCTTACAGTGAGCCAGAGAATTACACCAAGCAGCATCAACATGAATGGATAACCCCAAAGCCGGGAGGTCAAAATGTCATCCAGGCGACGGTCCCAATCCGTGGACGGTGCATTGATTTTGACCACTTTACCGGTAATAAGCTCCGCTTCATTATATATAGTTTTAACTATTTTATCGCTTATTTCCCGATAATCATCTGCCATGACCCTGAGATCAACAGGCTCGGTTTCTATTGCTTCAGCAGGCCTTACGCCCATACCTTATCCTCCGGGCTCATATAAGCAGATAACTTCTCAAGAATGCTGCTGTCTCCATACAGCAGCCTTAAAGCCAGCCAACGGCGGTTAATATTATGGCTTTCCGCCAATCCTTTAAGCTGCCTTTCGATTTGCTGCAATGCCATTTCCACTTCCGGTTCATAAATTATGTTACGCGGACTGACGGTGGTTTTGCCCTCCACCATGTCCCTGATTGCCTCCTTTAAACTGTTTATGCCCCGGCCGCGGCTGGCGACGGCAGCTACTACCGGCACTCCCAATTCCTCCGCCAGCGCTTTTATATCGATCGAAATGTGTTTGCGCCTTGCTTCATCAAGCAGGTTTACGCAGACGATCAAATCAGAGGTAATCTCCAGAATCTGCAGAATGAGATTCAGATTGCGCTCCAGGCAGGTAGCATCTGCTACAACTACTGTAGCCTGAGGCCTGGCAAAACAGATAAAATCCCGGGCACTTTCTTCTTCGGGTGAATTAGCCAGCAGCGAATAAGTGCCGGGCAAATCAACAATATTGTATTCCTGCTGCTGATAAAAACAGGAACCGCGCGACAGTAAAACGGTTTTGCCCGGCCAGTTGCCGGTATGCTGTCTAAGCCCGGTCAGAAGGTTAAAGATCGTGCTTTTGCCGGTATTGGGATTCCCCGCCAGAGCGATTACCGGAGGTTCTTGCCCGGGCGGATCCTTTGGCAGCTTGAATAATTGTGCTTTACCCAACTATATCGCTCCGTTTCATTCTACCAGGATATTATCGCTTTGCTCTTTTCTTAAAGCTATCATAGTGCCGCGGACCAAATAAACAGCCGGTCCCCCGCCCGGCCTTCTCCGCACTGTCTCCACCAGAGTGCCCGGAACAAAGCCCAGATCCATTAATCTCCGGCGTACAATTCCTTCCGCATCGATAAAATATATTTTCCCCCGGGCCTTGACCGGTAAATCAGTCATTTTAAGCACTGCCGCACCTCTTGATTTATAGCTGTATGCAACTACTTTATAATAAGCAAGACCACACTGAGATGTGACATAAAACAAATGCTACCATGATATAACCTTTTTCACCGTCATGTTTAAGTGCTATCATATCTAAAAAGGGCATCGCATATAATAATAATTGATTGATTTCTGAGGTTAAATAAACAAGCTGTAATTGACCTGGCAAGCTGGCCTGGGTTTGGTCCGGGCACTTAAAAATAAACTGTTTATGAACGGAGGAATACATGGAACTGAAATACGGCCTCAATGATCGTCCCGGTTGGATAGAAATGCTGCTGTTCGGCCTGCAGTGGCTGGCAGTTGTTATTCCTTCAATTTTGATTGCGGGTAAGGTTATGGCCGGGTTTCATTATGACGATACCGGCAGTCAGATCATTTACCTGCAAAAAATATTTTTCATCACCGGCCTGCTGTTTTTCGGGCAGGTTTTGGCCGGCCACCGTCTGCCCATCATCACCGGACCGGCAACCGTTTTGTTAATAGGCATTTTAGCCAGTCAGGGTGCCACGATAAATACCATTTACACCTCGGTTTTTATCGGTGGTCTGCTCCTGACTCTGCTCAGTATAAGCCGCTTGTTCAATTACCTCAAACGCTTGTTTACTCCCCGGGTAATCGTGGCGGTCCTGATTTTGATCGCTTTTACCTTAACGCCCACTATTTTAAATATGCTGCTGGATACAGGCGGCGCAGCCGCCCCGGCTGCCAATCTGGTTTTTGGCCTTTCAGTAACTTTGCTGATGTTTGTTGCGGCGCGTATTTTGACCGGGATATATAAATCGCTGATAATAGTTTTTACCATGCTGATCGGCAGCCTGGCTTATATCCTTATTTTTGCCATCCCTGAAGCGGCAAGTATGTCAGAGTTACCGGCTCTGGCATTCTTCTTCAGCAATTTCGTCACAGCTCCCTCTTTAGATCCCGGGGTGCTGGCTGCCTTCCTGATTTGTTACCTGGCTCTGGCTATCAACGATGTAGCTTCTATACAGTCGGTGGGAGAATTCCTCAACCTTGAAGATTTGCCGGAGCGCGTAAAACATGGTGTAGCTTTTACCGGCCTGGGTAACATGCTGGCCGGTTTTTTCGGAGTCATCGGCCCGGTCAATTACTCTATCGGCCCCGGCTTTATCGTCTCCACCAACAGCGCTTCCCGCTTTACTCTTTTGCCGGCCGGATTCGGCCTTCTTTTGCTGTCTTTTTCGCCGCTGGTGATCGGCTTTTTTGGCAGTATACCTTCGGTAATGGTGGGCAGTGTTCTCATATATCTGATGAGTTCCCAAATCGCGGCCGGCTTAATGCTGGCCCGGCAAAACAACTGCCTGAACAGTTTTGATGATGCCCTGATTTTGGCTTTGCCGGTCATACTGGGAGTAATTACTGCATTTATGCCCGCTGAAGTGCTGGCAGTTATCCCTGCCCTTTTAAAGCCGCTGTTGGGCAATGGTTTTGTGGTAGGCCTGCTGGCAGTCCTGTTCATGGAGCATATAGTTTATACTGATCGATCAAAATAAACAGCAGGAATATGCCAGGCAAAAAATACTTATTATGAGGTAACAGGATGGATCCGGAACGCAGTTTGCAGCGCACCACACTGGTCGTTGTAATGACAACTTCTTTTGCCAGCACCTTTTTGGGCAGTTCCATTAATCTGGCCATCCCGGCCATTGCTGCTGATTTTTCCAGCGGGGCCGTCCTCATCAGCTGGATAGTTACCAGTTATTTGCTGGCTTCTGCCGCCCTGCTTCTGCCCTTTGGACACCTGGCTGATATGATCGGCCGCAAAAGGTTATATGTGACCGGCACCTTTCTGCTGGGCATATCCACTCTGTTATGCGTCTTTGCTCCCTCAGCCAATATTTTAATTATTCTGCGCATCTGCCAGGGACTGGCCAGCTCGATGATATTCGGCACCGGCATGGCCATCTTGACTTCTGTTTATCCTCCCCGGGAGAGGGGCCGCGTTCTGGGCCTCAGTTCCGCCGCCACCTATATAGGCCTTTCGGTCGGCCCCGTTGCTGGTGGCTGGATGAGCGGTGCTTTTGGATGGCGCAGCATTTTCCTGGCAGTTTTTATAATCTGTACCCTGGCCTGCGGGCTGGCAATTGCCAAACTGAAAGACGACTTCAATGGTTTGGCCGGTCAGCAGTTAGATACTACCGGCAGTCTCTTATACGCCTTTGGTTTAACAGCTTTTTTATTTGGTCTTTCATCTTTGAACAGTTTGCTGATGGCACCGGTATCAGCCATAGCAGGAGCTGTTCTTCTGGTCCTGTTTGTGCTTTATGAGCTGAGAAAAATCGACCCCATATTAAATATGAGAATTTTTAAGAACAACCATCGTTTCACTTTTGCCAATCTGTCCGCCATGATAAATTACAGCGCCATGTTTGCCATCAGCTTTATCCTGTCCTTGTATCTACAGTTAGTATCCGGCTTTCCTTCCCAGACGGCCGGCTTTATTTTACTGGCGCAGCCGGTCTGTATGGCAATCTTCTCTCCCCTGGCCGGAAGGATTTCGGACCGCCGGGATCCGGGGATCGTATCAGCCTTCGGCATGGGCCTCAGCGGTCTGGGGCTTATGATATTCATCTTCTTGTCTCCGCAGTTTCCGGTCTGGCTGATCGTTGCCAACTTAATTTTAATAGGGATCGGCGTAGCATTCTTTGCCTCCCCCAACAGCAATGCCATTATAGGCTCAGTGAGCAAGGAATTTTACGGAGTAGCTTCATCTTCGTTGGGAACAGCCCGTATAATCGGTCAGGCACTCAGTATGGCCATCGTAACATTATTGACCGGCTTTTTTGTCGGCAATATCACCCTGGCTGATGCCCCTGCGCAGCAGCTGCTGCTAAGTTTCCGGACTGCCTTTATCCTCTTCAGCATTTTAAGCCTCTTCGGCATCTGGACATCTCTGGTCAGCACCAAAACCAAACCGCAAAAAGCCGTATCTTTTTGATCCGGATCGACAAAAATACTTATTAGTTATTTAAATATTCAAAATATTTAAGCAGGATTGCATATCTCATGCAGCGAATTATTTTTGTATTAAATTATTTCAGAAATATATCGCACTTAATATATCAATTTTATGCAAGGAGGGATATTCGAGCGGTTGTTTCAGCAATAATTATAAATTACATGGAGGTGTATTCATGGCTAAAGACAGACATATGATTAACCAGGTGACTTTTCCGCAAATGTTAAATGATTCCGTAGTACGTTACGGTGACCTGCGCTGCCAGTGGTGGAAACCCACACCCGATACTCTTCAGTCCCTCACTTATGCCCAGGTTGGCAGAATAGTAAAAGAGCTGGCCTGCGGCCTGATGAAAATGGGGTTTGAGAAACAGGACCGCGCAGCAATAATGAGCGCCACCTGCCCGCAGTGGATGTGGGCGGATTTTTCCATTCTCAATGCGGCTGGTATAACAGTTACTATATATCCGACCTTGTCCGTCAAAGAGATGGTTTTTATCGTCAATGATTCCGGCAGTAAGTTCCTATTTGTCCGGGATGAAGTGACCCTGCAGAAAGCTCTGGACGGATGGGATCAAATGCCCACCCTGGAAAAAATTATAGTTATGCGCCCCGGGTATGTTTCCACCAGCGACAATGTGCTCAGCATAGATGACGTAAAAGAATTGGGTGTAAAATACATGATGCAATATCCCAATGCCTATTACGAGCGCTGGACTTCGGTAGGCCTGACGGATCGGATGAGCATCGTGTACACTTCCGGAACTACCGGACAGCAGAAAGGGGCCGTTCACACCCACTTAAGCATGAATGCTGCCAATGCACTGGATTTCCGTTTAATACCTCCGGCATCCAGTGATGACATCTGGCTGTCATTCCTGCCCATTGCCCATACCTACGAAAGGCAGTGCGGCCATTTTATGGCTCTGCAGTGCGGCGCCACCATCGCTTATGCCCAAGGCACTTCTACCATAGTAGCCGATATCATGACCTTTAATCCCACCGTATTTATGTCGGTCCCGCGTATATATGAGCGGATATTCATGACTTTAAAAGAAATGACTTCCGCCGATCCGCAAAGAGCAGCCATTTTCGAAGAAGCTTTGAAGGTCGGTCTGGAGGTTACGGAAGCCAGGGCTGATGAAAACGGTTTTGTAGACATGTCTGAAGGCATTGATTTTACCGCCGGCCTGGACCCAGAATTAAAAGAAAAATATCTTAAATTTGATGAACTGGTATTCAGCAAAGTCCGGGCTTTTCTGGGCAAAAATTACCGTTTTGCCTTTTCCGCCGCCGGCGGACTTCCCGCCGACCTGTGCAAAATATATATGGCTATGGGTATCAGGATAATCGAAGGTTACGGTTTGACTGAAACCTGCAATACCATAAACCTTAATATCCTGAACAAGATCCTGCCCGGTTCAGTCGGCCCGGCAGCAGCAGGTATAGAAGGCCGGATCGCCGAGGATGGGGAATGGCTGGTCAGAGGCGACAATATCATCCGCGAATACTGGAATAACCCTGAAGCTACCCAAGAAGCATTCACCGAAGATGGATTCTTTAAAACCGGGGATATCGTAGAGATGCTGGCTGACGGTTATATAAAGATCATCGACCGCAAAAAAGGCATAATCGTATTGGACACCGGCAAAAACGTCCCCGCAGCCAAAGTGGAAAACCTGTTTTCACTGTCCAAATGGGTGGATCAGGTCCTGGCCATAGGAGACGATAAAAAATATATCGGCGCACTGGTGGTACCCAGTTTCGATGCCTTTGCCGCCTATTTCAAACAGGCCGAGATCCCCTTTGACGAAAGCGCCCTGGAATATATGGGTGAAGGCGCCGAGCGGGTCTGCATAAAAGTGGGAGATGATTTCATCGCAATCCCCCGCCTGCAGGAACTGGTCAAAGAAATGATCGATGAAGCCAACCGGCAGTTAGAAGAACATGAACAGATCAAGGAATATGTCATCATCAACCGCAAATTTACCGAAACCGCCGATGAAGTAACACCCACACTTAAGCTGAAACGCAAAGTGATATTGGGCAACTTTAAAGCAGATGTCGATAAATTGTTTCAGTAGTTAGTCAGGGGACCATTCACTCAAGCGATACAGGGGAAAATACTATCTTCCCCTGCATCGCTTGGAGCCGGGAATTCGCCTCACGCCTCACGCCTCACTGTTTAACTATTTAACTTTTTTAAAATGCTCCTTGATGATATTAATGATTTCTTTTCTGACCGATTCGGTTTTTATTTTTTTGAAAGCATCCGGATCAGGAAAGATCCCGGCTTTATTTTTGCGCACCAGAATCACTTCGTCGAAAATAAGTTTGTCATCTTTGGTGACCTTGACCCGGGTTTCGTAATCTTTTGCACCTTCCAGCTTTTTCCCCTTTACCGGAGTAGTTTTTAAAACTTCAAAATCAACTTTCATAAACTATTCCTCCTGCCGTCGATCATTAAAGATTTCTTAAACTTGACTCAATAGTAATAGAATAAATTCTACATCAATAAAGCAATTCCTCTGTTAACATTGTGAAAGTTTGGAGGGCATGTTTTAAAAAAATACCTGTCTTCATTATAGTTTATCGGTTTGGTTTATGCTTTCACGTGCTGCTGTACCCGCTTAATTTTTCGCTGATAATGTCGAATAAATGATATATACCCCTATATTTTTTATGAAAAAATTGGTATGATTAATAAAGGATATTTGTCACTTATTTTGCCTTTTGTACTATGTTTTGGATGAGGATTTGCAGCATGAAAAATATCAGGAAGTTTGTCGATAATCAAAAAGGCTTTACTCTGGTTGAAATCGTAGTGGCATTGCTTATAATCTTTATTTTGGTTATAGCATTTGTCCCTATGTATGAATATATTGCCCAGGCCATGAACAGCAATAAATATAAGCAAGTGGCAACCGGCCTCGCCAACAGCGTTATCGAGGAAATGCGCGCCTTGCCGTATATCGTCAAAGATACCGATACCGGTCAGGTAGTTACTGATCCTGATGTACCGCAACTCGGGATACAAGGCGGGAACCCTCCCGGAAGTATACCGGCCACCCAGACCCGGGAAGTGGATGGTAAAACCTATACCATAAAAACCAGGGTTTACTGGGTCGCAAAAGATGACAACCCGGCGGCCTACAAAAAAGTCAAAGTAACCGTCCAATGCCCCAGTGCTTTTAAAGGCGATGTCACCGTCAGCTCAGATTTTTTCACACTGGCCTCCCAGGAAGGGGAAGCGGAAGTCTTTGAGTCAGGCCATGTTTTAGTCCATATACGTGATAATGACGGAAATGACTGGTCATCTCCTGAAATTCAGATCAAGCTCGCCTCCGGTTCCATGGAAGAAATCGGTTATACCGAATACGGTCAGGCCCTTTTCGGGATCATACCTGCCGGCACCTACACTGTTTCGGCGCAGCTGCCCTCCAACCTGGTAACCAGGCCCGACATTACTTTAAGCTCAGGCTGGATCGAGCAAAGTGATATTACCGTAACCAACCTGACTACCACCGATGTATATTTTGACATCGATTATCCTGCCAAATTCAGCCTGACCATGAGCGATAAAGTTACCGGGGATATAATTAAAGGCACCGGGATATTGGGACTGAATTGGAACGACATATCGATCTCATCGGAATCCTTTGATGAGGATAATTTTTCCGGCAACAAGCTTGCTTCCGGTAATCTTTGGCCTGGCGGAGAATATACGGTCAGTCTTTATGACGTGATGGACAACAGCACATATAAAGCATACTACCCTTACAACATGGCCGACAGCGCGAATGACAGCAAGCCACAGTTTAACGGCAGTGCCTGGGACGGTACACTGGGTGATCCCGGTACTGTGATCGACCTGACCCTTGCCATGCAATCAGCCTTAAAAGTTCACCTGATTGCCGACACCTCTATGATCGAAACAGATGAAGAGGGAACCCTTTCATGGATGGATCAGAGCGGCAACGGCTACAATGCTGTTCAGGATCTGGGTACCAATCTTTCCTCTTTTTATAATTCCTCCAGCAATCCGGCAATTGAATTTACCGGTGCTGAAACGCTGCAGATCGATTATCCGGTTTGTTATGATAATTTCACGATCCTGGCCAAGGTCAAACCCTCGGCAGAGCATGAAATAGATGTACAAGCAACCTCCGGCTATGGCGGGGTGTATAACCAACACTATCTGTTATGGCCTAATCATGGCGGAGATACCAACGCAGGTGAAGGTATCTCTCTGGGAACCAATGGTATTTCCAACTATGAACACGGCAGCGATTATATGCCGGCAACAGCAGTCTATTATGGTTCAGTATCCGCAGATGATTTCAGTGTCATAGGCATTCGCTATGAAGATCTGCAGCCTTCTGTATACCTTAACGGTTATTGGGTAACCACTGGTGAGTATTCGGCGCGTTCACATGTATATTCTCCCACTGTTATCGGCGGCGGGCCATACGGCTACTATTACGGTTCCCTGACTGAGATCCTCATTTACGATTATTT